>CEUZ01079831.1_pt1 | contig 267187 bp, 273 predicted proteins | sample 361511 | NCBI WGS metagenome assembly CEUZ01 (sample SAMEA2622822, study PRJEB7988) | marine metagenome | biome: marine biome (ENVO:00000447); feature: surface water layer (ENVO:00002042); material: "saline water (ENVO:00002010), including plankton (ENVO:xxxxxxxx)" | depth 5 m
AATAGAAGAGGTTCATGGCTTAGAGATTAAAAAAATGCTCAAAGATTTTAGTCAATAATTTTTATTCACAATTTTTTAAAAATTTATTAGTTATCGAAGCAATATTATTTTTTGAGGAAATTAAATCTTTATTATTCTTAAAATCTTCTGCTAATTGAAAATAATGGATGTAAGATGAATCATTATCAACTAGCTTATTCATACATATTTTTTGTTCTTTTTGAACAAGTTCGCGCCATTTTATTCTAACTATTTTCCAAAATTTTTTAGTTTGATTCCAGTATTCATAACCTGGCTGAAATTTAAATTCTTTTATTCTTTGATATCTTGCAATACCAAATTCAGAACCAATGTATATGTTATTTAAACTTAATTTGTCATTCATTTCTTCCATAATCCAACCCCATGACATAACTGTTATTTTATTTATACCGACAAGTAAATCATAATCTGATCTAACAGAAAACTCTCTCCTTGGCAAAGGACGTGGTGTTTTATCACTAACCCATTTAGACGCCCCTTGTTTATGTACCCATTTGCCATATGACTCATATCTGGGTGTATCATCTACTTGATAAACAGTCTGACTCCAAGTGCCTTTTATATTTTTTTTATTATTATTAATCCAATTTTTTTTGGATTTATAATCAAGGATGGTTTTATCTTCATATTGCCAGTCTTGTCTCCAATGTTTTTGTACGTAAGGGCCTTTTATTTTACCTTGTTTGTTTTTGATATACATAACCATAATGTGTTGTAATGATATAAAATTATCTTTACTATCAATTACAATCACGATTTCAGTCCCCCATGATTTATATGGATTATCAAGCTTATAGTCTTTAGTACTTCCATATAGCTCAGTGAATTCGAAACTTACTTTGTATTCTCCAGCCATAGATAAAATGGCCAGCCTATCCATTTCTTTTTTATTTTTTTTTGAACCTGATGTTAGTGCGATAAAATACTTAGATGGATTATTATCTAATTTGGTTTTTATTCCTTTAGTAGTACCACCTCTAGGTTTCTGTATATCAATACGATCAAGCACCCAATCAACAAGATTTTGAGATATTGAAGCATTCTTATCGATGTAATTTTTATCGTTCGCATGAACGATATTACATAGTATCGACGAGAACAGTATGTAAATATATATTTTTTTCATATATTATTTAATATACGAAGTTGTACTTTGGATTAGTACTTCTTAGTTATAAGGCCTCAGTTTGGACTTAAGTCAGTATTTACATCCAAGCTGAGACCCGCAATCTCAATCTTAGCATATCAGCGGGAGATGCTTACTTACCTTATATTAGCAATACTGATATCACTCAAATTGAGAATTTATCTATTGCGAAAATTTTATTTTTTCGAAGGATCTGGCACCAATCTAAAATATGATTTAATTGTTTTCCAACCATTCACAAAAAACTCTTTTGCTTCTTCATCAGATAAAGATGGGATGATGATACAATCATCGCCAGACTTCCAATCAACAGGAGTAGCAACTTTATGTTGAGCTGTTAATTGTATCGAATCTAAAGTTCTTAGTATTTCATCGAAGTTTCTTCCAGTACTCGCTGGATATGTCATAGAGAGTTTAACTTTTTTATCAGGTCCAACAATAAAAACACTTCTTATAGTTAAATTATCAAGTTCACCAGGATGAATCATTCCGTAGAGTTCAGAAATTTTTTTATCTTTGTCTGCAATTAATGGAAAATTAACTGATTCGCCTTTGCACAATGTTGCTACATCTGTAATATCTTCTTGCCACCGTTCATGATCTTCAAGACTGTCAACAGATAAACCCATTATTTTTGTGTTCCTTTTATCAAACTCACTTTTTAATGCGGCTGTTCTGCTTAGTTCTGTGCTACATACAGGAGTGAAGTCCTTAGGATGTGAGAATAACATTGCGTAAGAATCACCGATCCACTCATGGAAATTAATAACACCTTCTGTAGTTTGAGCTTTGAAGTCAGGTGCTATATCACCAATCTGCAGTGCCGGTGACTTCATTTTAAATATTTTTTTTATTAGACGTATCACTGTCTATTACCTCCGTTTAATAACTTACGTATGTATATTGGCAAGTTTTAGCACTACATCCATAGCACGTTTTTCAGCTTCTTCAGGTTCAAAAAGAGTTCTATCAACTATAACTTTTTCGATTTTTTTAAAACCTATGAAGGTTAGCCAAAGCTCAACATATGGTTTTTGTAAATCAAAAGCTTCAAAACCTGTGCCATCACCATAACCATCACCACTAGCATAAATAACCATAGCTGTTTTATCTGTCATTAAACCTTTATATCCATCATCAGGATTATAGCTCCATGACATTCCAGGTTGAGTTACTATATCTATGAAATGTTTTAGTTTATATGGAATATTAAAATTCCACATAGGCACACTGAATACATAATGATCAGCAGAAGAAAATTCTTCAAAAATCTTTGAAACATTTGACCATGCCTTTTTTTGATCTTCCGTTGGATCGGTACCGGCTATTACAGAATATTTTGCATCCAACATATCACCGTTGAATTCAGGCAAATTATAATTCCATAAATCTATGGTTTTTATCTCAATATTTGAGTCTTTTTCTTTAATTTTTTCAATATAAGCGTTCGCCACTTTCATAGAATGTGATCTAGATTTTCTTGGAGAAGCTTCAATATACATTACTTTTTTCATTTTTTGCTCCCTTAATAACTAATATATAAGTATGTTATTATATAAGAATGATTCTCATTTGCAATTAAAATATACAAGATTTAATATATATATTATATTTAGTAGACTTAATATATGAATGTGACAAAGAAAGTATTTGCTATGAACTTTAGAAATTTCACTCAAGCACGTGAATTTGCGCGTTCTCTTAATCTAAAAAATAAAAACGAATGGGACTCTTGGTGTTCAGAAAATATAAAATTAAAGCCAAAAGATATACCTATTATGCCAAATGTTGCATATAAGAATTTAGGTTGGATAAGCTATAAAGATTGGCTAGGGATAAAATAATTACCAGTATTTTTCAAGAGTAATATTTCCTGGTTTGCTTCGTCTATTTCTTTCAAGTCCAAATTTACCGAGTAATTCAACCGTATCATTAATCATATCAGGGTTGCCGCATATCATAAATTGAGAGTTTTTATCTATGGTAATATTGGTAAGTTTTTCGAGTGTTCCATCATCAATTAATTTTGGTATTCTAGCATTTAAACTACCTTCTTTAACTTCTCTGGTTAAAGTTGAAATGTATTGAAATTTAACTGAATTATTTTCGCGGCTTTTAAAATCAGAGATTTGATCAAAAAATGTCAATTCTGAAGATTCACGAACTCCATGAATTAAAATGATATTTTCAAACCTTTCCCATGGTTCTTTGGATTTAAGCAATGAAATGAAAACACCTAACCCTGTTCCTGTTCCTATCAACCATAGATTTTTCCCATCAGGGACTTCATTCATAACAAAAAACCCAGATGCCTTATCCATTACTAGAATTTTATCCCCTGATTTTAGTTTATCTAGTTCGGGTGTTAAATCACCATCTGGAACAGTTACATATATAACTTCAAGAAAATCATCACTCGGAGCACTAACATATGAATAAGGTCTAGAAATAATCTCTCCGTTTATTTCCAATCCTATTTTTGTAAATTGTCCAGCTGTGTATGTTGGTACATTGCCTTTAAACCTAATAGAGTAAAGGTTTTTTGTCCATGTAATACGTTCTATTACTTCACACTCTAACCATTTAATCGCCATTTTATGTTATGTTATTTCCTATAGAATAATTTGTAGCAAAGACATCATAAGTTATAGATAATTTCATGTCAAAAAATATGTTAGATATAAAAGAAATTAAAAAATATATTTCTGATAAAAAAATTACTTCAACAAATATCATTAAATATTTCTTTAAAAATTATGTTTCATCAACTAATGATTATATTAAATTCAAATATATTAGAGATTGTTGTCCGGTATTAATATTAACTAATCATCAAAGAAGACCTAGGGGAAGAATGGGAAGAATCTGGATTAATTATTCCCATCATTCATTAGCCTTTAGTCTTTGTATAAAAATAAATAAAAATTTATATGAGTCAAATGAATTGAGCAGAATAGTTGCCATAACCGTTAAAGATGTCTTTCAAAGTCTTGGAGGATCGGATTTAATAATTAAATGGCCCAATGACATTTTTTGTTCAGGCAAAAAAGTATGTGGCATCTTAATTGAAAACATGATTATAGATAAAAAAAACTTTTATTCTATAATTGGAATAGGAATAAATTTAACTATCCCAAAGAATTATTTAGAAAAGATTACTGACAAAGCTGGCAATCTGAATATAGAAGATAATAATAAAAATATATTAATTGCTGAAATCACTGGAGAATTGATTAAAAACATCAAAGAATATGAGAATGATAAAGAACTACTAAAGATCTTGCCATGAAATTATTTATAGATTTTGGAAATACTATTATAAAAACCGCTGTATGGAAGAATAATAAATTATTTTTGATTAAAAGTATTGAAAATAACCAAACAGGCATTAGAAAGAATTTTATATCAAATTACAAAAAACATAATATTAATAAAGTTATTTTCACGAGCGTAATTAACAGGCAGACTTTAAAAATATATATGTCTATTATAAAACAAATATTTAATTGTCCTTTTCATGAATTTAAATCTACAAAAAAATTACTAGGCGTGAAAAATGCATATACTCAACCTAATAAGCTCGGCAGTGATAGATGGGCTGCTATAGTTGGTAGTTATTTAAAATTTAAAAAAGCATTATGTCTGGTAGATTGTGGTACTGCTATTTCAATTGATTATGTTACAAACTCAGGTAATCATCTTGGTGGATATATATTAAGTGGTATAGATGGATATACATCCTCTTTTTCAAGTGCTCATAATCTTAAAAATATTAGATTGAAGAATATTCATTCTGCACAGGGCATTAATTTTCCAAAATCAACTGAAAAAGCTATCTTTGATGGATATACATTGATGGTTATTTCTGCTATCGAGAAATCTTATAATAATTTTTGCTCAACAGAATCTAGAAAACCACTCCTAATTGTAAGCGGCGGTTATGGTCAAATCGTTTCTAAAAGATTATCAATAAAAAATCAATACGACCCTAATATTGTTTTGAACTCTTTGGCTCATATTGCTCGATAACAATCAAGAAGACTCTAGAAGTTGATCAATTTTTTTAATAATTTTATTGCTGCCTGGTCCGGTTACAGTTGAGAAACTATCAACCACAGATCCATCTCTTCCGATTAAATATTTATGAAAATTCCATTTAGGGCTACTATTAGTCTCATCTGCAAGTAGTTTAAAAAATGGATGAGCTTTTTTGCCTCTAACATTTGTTTTAGTAAACATAGGAAATTTTACATCGTATGTAAGTTTACAAAAATCTTTAATTTCAGTTTCTGTGGCAGGTTCTTGATAGAAATCGTGTGATGGAAATCCAAGCACAACTAATCCTTTATCTTTTTTTTCTTGATACAATTTCTCTAATCCTTCATATTGTGGGGTAAATCCACATTTACTTGCTGTGTTAACAACCAAAATTACTTTACCCAAATAATTCTTACATAAATTGATAGTTTTATCTTCACCAAGTAATTTAATATCAAAATCCAGAGATGGAGGACAAGATGCATTTACATGATTAGTCATTGTTATAATCCATATAAAAAAAAGTGATTTAATTATTTTCATTCTTAAATTATGTGTTAGAAATTTATTTACTTCAAGATATGTATACACTTAAATGTATTTTACATCTTTTATTTCATACTCATCAGTTCCATTTGGAGTCTTCAATTCAACAACATCACCTTTATTTTTACCAACTAGAATCCTAGCTAACGGTGATGTTATAGAAATTTTTCCATCATCTAAATCTGCTTCGTCTTCGCCAACAATCTTATATTTTACTTCTTTGTTATTTGATAAATTGATAAGATCAACTGTAGATGAAAAAATCACCTTATCACTTTTTGCCATCTTAGTGATATCTATAACTTGGACGTTTGACAGTTTAGCCTCTATATCTTTAATTCTACCTTCTATGAAACTTTGTTGTTCTCTCGCTGCATGATATTCAGCATTTTCTTTAAGATCTCCCTTTTCTCTTGCTTCTTTGATGGCGACAATAATCTCCTGCCTATCAGTTGTTTTTAATTTCGATAGTTCTTTTTTGAGTTTTTCAACTCCCTCTACTGTCATTGGAATTTTATTCATAATATAAATAGCCACCTGTCAGATTCGAACTGACGACCTGAGGTTTACAAAACCCCTGCTCTGGCCAACTGAGCTAAGGTGGCGTAAAAATTTCTAAAGATTATATTCTTTCAAAATAATATAATAACAGCAAGTATCATATAATATTTTAATTATGCACCCTAATATACCTTCAATTATTAAAGATATTTTCAATGAACCAGATCCAATCATCTGGAATGGTATTTGGCTGGAAACCTTGGAGCTACTATTAAATGATGAGAAAATGATACCTGTATGGAATTTATATATTGAAGCAATTAAAAAAAACCACCAAAATTATAAAAGCATGCCGCTAGTACAATATATTAAATGGGAAATTAAAGCATTTGTTGCATTGGTAATAAAATTGAAAAAAACTAAATCTAATAGAGATGAATTCAGTAAAAAGATGCAAGAATATTTTAAAATTAAAAAAATATTTGTAGAACATGATATTTCAAGGATAATATTCAGTGTTTTTTCTAAAAAATAGTTTAAGATTTCTAATTCTTTTTTCGTTGATTAATTCAGCTTTTGCTGGGAATATGCATTATCCGATATTCAGTAATTTAATAAAATTTTCTGGAAGCATAGATGGTTTTAGTGTTGTTTGCGTTGTTAAGTTTGATAGCGAAAAAGCAAAGGAAGAATTATTTGAATTAATATATATATCTCAAAAAGAAAACCTTCTCTCACTAGATGAGGTTGATAAATTAGATAAATATTATGATGATGTAAAATTCTCTACAGTTGACCAATTATATAAATTGAAACTAAATCAGAGAAAACATGAATGTAGAAATTACTTAAAAATTTTTGAAAGATTTAATAATAAGAAAATTGAAGAACTAGAAAAACTACAAACAATTAGAGAGAACATGCTTAAATAGTAAGGTTTTTGTTAAAGCGTTGTGTGATATAATTACGATGAGGAATTTTAATTATGACAGTACCGCCACAAGGCACCCCGCCAAGATTATTTGGGTTAAAAATCACATCAAATAGAATTGAATCTGCTTTGGTGATGTTTACTACTTTATGTTTAAGTGGAATATTCTATGTAAATGATTTTATTGTAACTACGAGGACAATTCTAGTCATTGGTGCATTATGGTCATTGTATCTTTGGGTTATAAAAAAACCTGAAAGACCATACTGATTCTGCTATATTTATTTTAATTTACGGAGGGGTACTCAAGCGGTCAACGAGGGCAGACTGTAAATCTGCTGGCCCTGCCTTCGCAGGTTCGAATCCTGCCCCCTCCATTTGATTTGTCGCGGGTATGGTACAATGGTAGAACTTCAGCCTTCCAAGCTGACGATACGGGTTCGATTCCCGTTACCCGCTCAAAAGAATCATTTGAATAATATGAAAAAAGTAAGAGATTTTTTTAAAGTAGAATCAAATGTACAGCTTTTAGTTGTTAACTTGGTATTTGCTGTGACAGGAACAATAGCGGTATATCTAGCTGGTTATATTGTTGATGGTTTTGGGATGGATACAAAGAGGTTGGGATCAACTGTCTACTGGACATTGAGGACGGTAATGTTAATTCCAATTTATCAGGTATTATTAATAATAGTAGGAACAATATTTGGAGAATTTAGTTATTTTTGGGCTATGGAAAAGAAAATGTTAAAAAAATTAGGGATTAGAATCTGATATAAATTATGCTAGTACACATAATTTGCCCATATAGCTCAGTCGGTAGAGCACTTCCTTGGTAAGGAAGAGGTCACCGGTTCAAATCCGGTTATGGGCTAAATTTTACTAGATTTTATGAAAATTTTAGTGTATTAAAGGTCAAAAGTGGTTTATTATAACTCCACTTGAAATTGTAACTAAATTTGGGGTCGTATAAGATGTCTAAGGAAAAATTTGAGAGAAATAAACCACATGTAAATGTGGGGACCATTGGTCATGTAGATCATGGCAAAACAACATTAACAGCAGCATTAACCAAAGTAATGGGTGATAAGCACGGTGGTGAGTTTAAAGCTTATGATCAAATTGATAATGCACCTGAAGAAAAAGCTCGTGGTATTACAATTGCAACGGCGCATGTAGAGTATGAATCTGATGATCGACATTACGCTCATGTGGATTGTCCAGGACATGCAGATTATGTCAAAAACATGATTACAGGAGCAGCACAAATGGATGGTGCTATCTTAGTATGTTCAGCCGCAGATGGACCGATGCCACAAACTCGTGAACATATACTTTTGGCTAGACAAGTAGGTGTTCCTCATATTGTCGTGTATTTAAATAAAGCCGATCAAGTTGACGATAAAGAATTAACAGATTTAGTTGAGATGGAAATCAGAGAATTACTTAGTAAGTATGACTTCCCAGGCGATAAAGTACCAATCATTACAGGCTCGGCTTTAAAGGCTCTAGAAGGAGATAGTTCAGATATTGGAATATCTTCTATCGAAAAATTGATTGGAGAAATGGATAAATTTATTCCGGTACCAGAGAGACCAATTGATGGTAAATTTTTAATGCCTATTGAAGATGTATTTTCAATTTCAGGAAGAGGTACTGTTGTTACAGGTAGAATAGAAAGAGGCAAAGTAAACGTTGGAGATGAAATAGAAATAGTTGGAATCAGAGATACTCAAAAAACTACATGCACTGGTGTAGAAATGTTTAGAAAACTTTTAGATGAAGGTGTTGCTGGTGATAATGTTGGTGTTTTACTAAGAGGAACAAAAAGAGAAGAAGTAGAACGTGGACAAGTACTTTGTATTCCTGGGTCTGTTAAACCTCATACAAAATTTGAGTGTGAAGTTTACGTGTTATCAAAAGATGAAGGTGGAAGGCACACTCCATTTTTTGGAAACTATAGACCTCAATTTTATTTTAGGACTACCGATGTAACTGGCGCAATTCAGCTTCCTAAGGATGTTGAAATGGTTATGCCGGGAGACAATGTCAAAATGTCTGTTGAACTTATTACGCCAATTGCAATGGAAGAGAAATTGAAATTTGCGATTCGCGAAGGTGGTAAAACGGTTGGTGCCGGCGTTGTTACAAAAATTTTATAGAGTAAATAGCTATCATCTGAATTATTTTAGATTGATAGGCTAGTAGCTCAATTGGTAGAGCGACGGTCTCCAAAACCGTAGGTTGGGGGTTCGAGTCCCTCCTGGCCTGAAGTAGTGTAGGTAGGAAAGTTAACATGGCTGAAGCAAAACAAATTGATAGCAATATGCCGTTAATGTTTTTATCCATTGCATTGATCATTGGAAGCATCGTAGCGTTTTATTATTTTTCTGAAATCAGGCTTTTTTATAGAGTTTTGGGTGTAATAGGAACTATAATAGTGTCAACTTTTATTATATATCAGACTGCTTTTGGTAAAATGGCCTATACGTATGTTGTAGAATCAAAAATCGAATTAAAAAAAGTAACCTGGCCAACAAAACAGGAAACAACACAAACAACTCTAGGTGTTATATTTATAGTAATTATTATTGGTGTTTTATTGTGGTTATTAGATATGTTATTAGGCTGGGCAATAGGAACATTATACGGAGTAACATAGAATGGGAATGAAATGGTATGTATTACAATCTTTTTCTGGTTATGAAAAAAAAGTAAAATCATCTCTTGAGGATAGAATCAAGAGAAGTGGATTCGATAAACTTTTTGAAGAAATACTAGTACCTACAGAAGAAGTCCTTGAAATAAAAGATGACAAACAAAAAAGAACTGAAAGAAAATATTTCCCTGGCTATGTAATGATAAAAATGGAACTTAATGATGATACTTGGCACTTAGTTAGAAATACTCCAAAAGTATTAGGTTTTGTAGGTGGCAGTGGTGACAGACCTATACCATTAGCACAATCTGAAGCGGATAATCTAAAAAGATCGATGAAAGAAGGAGTAGACAGTCCGAAACCTAAAGTTATGTTTGAACCAGGTGAAATTGTACGGATCACGGATGGTCCATTTAATGATTTCAATGGCGAGGTTGAAAAAGTTGATTTTGAGAAAAATAGATTAAGGGTCGCGGTATTAGTTTTTGGGAAGAAAACACCTATAGAATTATCATTAACACAAGTTGAGAAAGGATAATAAATGGCTAAAGAATTAACAACACAAGTAAAACTTCAAGTTCCTGCTGGTAGTGCAAATCCAGCACCACCAATAGGCCCAGCTTTAGGACAACATGGACTTAACATTCAAGATTTTTGTAAACAATTTAATGACAGAACTAAAGATGTAGAAAAAGGCTTAGCTTTACCTGTTGTTATTAATGTTTATAAGGATCGATCTTTCGATTTTATTATCAAATCGACACCAGCAGCTGTTCTTCTAAAAAAAGCTGCTGGAATCAAAAAAGGAAGTGCAACACCTCAAAGTGATAAGGTTGGCAAAGTGACAATGAAACAATTGGAAGAAATTGTTAAACAAAAAGAAGGTGATTTGAATGCAACAGAAATGCAAGAAGCGGTCAAAATAATTGCTGGTACAGCTAGAAGCATGGGTATAGAGGTTGAAAATAAATGACTCTCTCAAAAAGACAAAAACAAATATCAGATAAAATTGACTTAACCAAAGTTTATACTTTAAATGATGCCGTGGATGTTATAAAAAGCATGCCAAAATTAAAATTTAATGAGTCAATTGATATCAGCATTAATTTAGGTATTGATCCAAAAAATTCAGAGCAAAATGTTCGTGGAGCATCATCACTTCCTCATGGAATAGGAAAGGAAGTAAAAGTTGTTGTATTTGCAGATGGAGATGATGCATCTACTGCCAAAAAAGCTGGAGCAGATAAAGTTGGATTTGAGGATTTAATTGAATCTATAAAAAAAAATAAAGATTTGGATGCTGATATTGTTATATCTACTCCTGATTGCATGAAATCACTTGGACAATTAGGAAGAATTTTGGGACCAAAAAGCCTAATGCCAAATCCGAAAGAAGGGACAGTTACAAAGAATATTGAAAAAGCTGTTAAAGATGCCAAAAAAGGCCAAATAAGATATAAAATTGATAAGGCCGGCATAATTCATACTACCATTGGAAAAGTAGACTTTGACTCAAAAAAGTTAGTCGAGAACATTGATACGCTTATTAATGACCTAAATAAAGCTAAACCAGCTTCTGCTAAGGGAAAATATATGAAAAATATTACATTATCCTCTACTATGGGGCCTGGAATTAGGGTAGACTTATCCACAGTTGAAAGGAGCAGCTAATCATGGCGTTGAATCTAGAAGCAAAAAAAGAGTTGGTTAATGAAGTTTCAGACGTACTTGGCAAAGCTGAAACCATAGTAACTGCTGACTATAGAGGATTAACTGCAAACCAGCTAAATGAGTTTAGAAAGATTTCTAAAAAATCTGACATATATGTAAAAGTTGTTAAAAACAATATGTTGAAAATGGCACTAAAGAAGTCTGAGTTCTCTATTTTAGGAGAAAAAGTAGTTGGCCCTCAGATATTAGCTGTATCTAGGGAAAATCCTGGGGAATTTGCAAAAATCATTAAAAAATTCATTGATAGTAATGATAATATTGAGATAAAATCTCTAGCTTATAAAGGCAACGAATTAGATGTTTCAGAGATTAAAAAACTAGCATCATTACCAACATATGAAGAAGCTATAGCGAGATTATTGTCTGTAATGCAAGCACCTATTCAAAAACTATTAACAACTTTAGATGCAATACCAACTAAAATAGTGAGAACTTTAGATGCTTTAAAAGAGTCAAAGAATTAATATTAAGATGGGAGTTAAAAAATGGCAGCTGTGAAAAAAGAAGAAATATTAGAAACAATTTCTAAGATGTCTGTAATGGAGGTAGTTGATTTAATTTCAGAAATGGAAGAAAAATTTGGAGTTAAAGCGGCAGCACCAGTCGCTGCAGTGGCAGCGCCAGCTCAAGCTGGTGGTGAAGCAGCAGATGCTGCTGAAGAAAAATCATCTTTTGATATTTCTTTAGCTAGTGTTGGTGATAAGAAAATTGATGTGATTAAAGCTGTAAGAGCAGTCACAGGTTTAGGTTTAAAAGAAGCGAAGGATAAAGTAGAAGGAGCACCATGTGTTTTGAAAGAGGGAGTCAAGAAGGAAGAGGCTGACGATTTCAAAAAACAATTAGAAGCAGCTGGTGCGACTGTTGAACTTAAGTAAGTATTTTGACACGTTATTATTTAAATTGGTAAATACCAAAAGGTTGATTTGGTTATGAAGTATTCTTTTACTGAAAAAAAGAGAATAAGAAAAGACTTTGGCAAGCTAAGCGATATACTTAATATTCCTAATTTAATACAACTTCAAGTTTCTTCATATAATGCGTTCTTAGGAAGAAATGATGATGGAAAAATTAATAACGCAGAGTCTGGTCTCAATAATGTATTTGAATCTGTGTTTCCAATATATGATTATTCTGAAAATTGCAAACTTGAATATACATCCTACACATTAGGTAATGAGGAATACACTGAAGAAGAATGTAGAATAACTGGCAAAAGTTATTCTGTTCCATTAAAAGTTGATTTAAAACTCCATGTAAATATTGATAGAAAGAATTCTACTGAACCTATGGAAATACGTGAAAACGCAAGTGTTTTTTTAGGCGATCTTCCTTTAATGACAAAATATGGAACATTTATAATAAATGGAACAGAAAGAGTAGTTGTTTCACAATTGCATCGTTCACCTGGTGTATTTTTTGATCATGACAGAGGGAAAACACATGCATCGGGTAAATTACTTTTCAACGCCAGAGTTATTCCCTACCGTGGTTCGTGGTTAGATTTTGAGTTTGATCAAAAAGATATAATATTTGCTAGAATTGATAGAAGAAGGAAAATTGCATCTACTATAATTTTACGAGCATTAGGGTTAAATACAAAACAAATTATAAATATCTTTTATACAAAGAACGAAGTCACATTATCTAAAAACCAATTTATGCTACGTCAAAATCTTGCAGATTTAAAAGGTAGAATTGCAGAATTTGATATTAAGGATCAAAAAAAGAAAATAATCGTTGGTAAAAGCAAAAGAATTAACATTAGACATATTGAATTGGCAAAAAAATCAAAAATGAAAAGTTTTGCAATTCCATCAGAATATCTGCTGGGAAAAAGAGTTGGAGAGGATATTAAAATATCTCTTAATAAAACAAAACTTAATATAGACGACGTAGCAGCAGAAGATATTGTAGATAAAAAGACTGGTGAAGAAATTGTAATAACTGGGAAAACAATCGATAAGAAAATTTTGGAACAAATAAAAGCATCAGATGTGTCTTCAGTCAAAGTTTTTTTACTTCGTTGCAATCAATTAATTGATAGAGACACTATTGATTATATTATAGAGAAAAAAATAAATAAATTTGAAATTTTATATACTAATGATTTGGACAAAGGACCATGGATTTGTAATACAATTGACGAAGAATATAAAACGCTAGATGGAAAAACTACTCAGAACAAAGCTTTAGAAGAAATTTATCGAATGATGAGACCTGGCGAGCCACCAACTAAAGAAGCTGCAACACAATTATTTAACAACCTATTTCAATCACAAGATAGATATGATTTATCTTCAGTAGGAAGAATGAAGTTTAACACTAGAGTTGGCCGAACTAGCAAAGATGGCAAAGGTACATTATCTGAAACAGATATAATTGATGTTTTGAAAACTTTAATTGACATAAGAAATGGCTCTGACTCAGTTGATGATATAGATCATCTAGGTAATAGGCGGGTTAAATCGGTTGGCGAAATGGTGGAAAATCAATTCAGAATTGGATTGGTTAGAGTGGAAAAAGCTGTCAAAGAGAGACTTAGTGCTATGGAGATAGCAGATAAGCTTCAACCCAAAGATATTGTAAATTCAAAACCTATAACAGCAACTTTGAAAGAGTTTTTTGGTACAAGCCAACTATCACAGTTTATGGATCAAAACAATCCGCTTGCAGAAATAACGCATAAAAGACGTATATCTGCTCTTGGCCCAGGCGGATTAACTAGAGAAAGAGCTGGATTTGAGGTTAGAGATGTACATCCAACACACTATGGTAGGGTTTGTCCAATAGAAACCCCAGAAGGACCAAACATTGGTTTGATTAATTCTTTGGCCACATATTCAAGAACGAACTTATATGGATTTTTAGAAACTCCTTACAGAGAAGTAGTTAAAGGAAAGGTGATGAAAAATAAAATTAAATGGCTATCAGCAATAGAAGAAAGCAAATATGTTATAGCTCAAGCAAATACAAAACTAGATAAAAATAATAAAATTACTACGGAATTAGTTTCATGTAGACATGAGAATGAATTTACAATTTCAAATCCAGATAAAGTTGAATTAATGGATGTATCACCTAAGCAAGTCGTATCAGTTGCAGCTGCATTAATCCCATTTTTAGAACATGATGATGCTAATAGAGCTCTTATGGGTTCTAATATGCAAAGACAGGCTGTACCAATATTAAAACCAGAAAAACCACTCGTTGGAACTGGTATTGAAAAAACCGTTGCAATAGACTCTGGCGCATCTTTTGTGTGTCGAAGAGGTGGGGTTGTAGATTACGTCGATGCTTCAAGAATTGTTGTAAACGTAAATGACAATGAAGTAGCTTCTACAAAAGATGATACAGGTGTAGATATATATTCTCTAACTAAATATACAAGAACAAATCAAAACACATGTATTAATCAAAGGCCATTAGTTAAATCAGGAGATATAATTGAGAAAGGAGATGTCATCGCTGACGGTCCTTCAACAGACTTAGGGGAACTAGCTTTAGGACAGAATTTATTGATAGCGTTTATGCCATGGAATGGTTATAACTTTGAAGATTCTATATTAGTATCAGAAAGAGTTGTGCAGGAAGATAAATTTACATCAATTCATATTGAAGAATTGGAATGTATAGCTAGAGATACAAAACTTGGTTCAGAGGAAATAACATCCGACATTCCTAATGTTAGTGAAAACCTTCTCAATAAACTCGATGATTCAGGAATAGTCTATGTTGGTGCAGAAGTTAGATCAGGAGATATTTTAGTTGGAAAAGTAACCCCAAAAGGAGAAAGTCAATTAACACCAGAAGAAAAATTATTAAGAGCAATATTTGGAGAGAAAGCTTCAGATGTGAAAGATACTTCTTTAAAAGTCCCATCTGGAATGGATGGAACAGTTATAGATGTTAGAGTATTTACTCGTGAAGGCGTAGATAAAGATAAAAGAGCACTTGATATACAAGATTCTTCAATAAGTGATGCTAGAAAAAATTTGGAGGATGAGCTTAGAATAAATCAGGGTAATATTTATTTGAGAACACGTAAATTATTATTGAATAAAACTGTATCGAAAGGATTTGATAGCATTAAAGCTGGATCAAAGATAACGCAAAGTGTTTTAGATTCTATTTCTGATGAACATCTTTTTAAAGTTCAATTAAAAAATGAATCAGCAAATATAAATTTAGCTAATTTACTAGTACAGTTAGATAAACTTCAATCAAAATTCAATGAAGATTTAGAACGAATTACATTAAAAATCTCTGCACCAGATGATCTTGGACCGGGCATTCAGAAAAAAGTTAAAGTTTATTTGGCGGTGAAGAGAACATTACAACCTGGCGATAAAATGGCTGGTAGGCATGGAAACAAAGGAGTTATATCTCAAATAGTACCTGTTGAAGATATGCCTCATACAGAAGACGGAATACCTGTTGATATTGTTTTAAATCCGCTTGGAGTTCCATCTAGGATGAATGTAGGACAAGTATTGGAAACTCATTTAGGTTGGGCCGCAAAAGGAATAGGATTAAAAATTGGAAATATGCTTGAAAATAATGAACAATCAAAAAAATTGAGAACTTTCTTAAGCAAAGTCTACAGCACATGTCCAGGCCATAATAAATATGATTTAAAATCATTCACGGATGATGAAATACGCACACTATCTCATAATTTAAAAGAAGGTGTGCCCATGGCTACCCCAGTTTTTGATGGAGCATCAGAAATTGAAATTAAAACCATGCTTGAATTAGCAGAATTACCATCAAGTGGACAAGCGGTGTTGATAGATGGAAGAACGGGAGAAAAGTTTGAACGTCCTGTTACCATTGGATATATGTATATAATCAAACTTAATCATCTTGTTGATGATAAGATGCACGCACGTTCTACTGGACCTTACAGTCTTGTTACGCAACAACCATTAGGCGGTAAGGCTCAATTTGGAGGACAGAGATTTGGCGAAATGGAAGTATGGGCATTACAAGCATATGGCGCGGCTAGTGTTTTACAAGAAATGCTGACGGTAAAATCTGACGACATAATGGGGAGAAATAGAGTTTATAAAAATATTGTAGATGGAGATTATTCTACTGACTCTCATGTACCTGAATCGTTCAATGTTTTGCTGAAAGAAATTAGATCACTTGGGATAAATATTAATTTAGACTCAGATAATAAAAAAACATAAGGAAAATTTATGAAAGAAATTTTAAATTTATTCAAAAGAAATAATCAAGATGATGAATTTGATCATATAAAAATATCATTATCATCTCCTGATTTAATGAGATCTTGGTCTTATGGTGAAGTTAGAAAACCGGAAACAATTAATTATAGAACATTTAAACCGGAAAGAGATGGCTTGTTTTGTGCTAAGATTTTTGGACCTATCAAAGATTATGAATGTTTATGTGGAAAGTATAAGAGATTAAAACATAGAGGTGTTATTTGTGAGAAATGTGGAGTAGAAGTTACATTATCAAAAGTTAGAAGAGATCGAATGGGACATGTTGAATTAGCATCTCCCGTAGCACATATTTGGTATTTACGATCGTTGCCGTCAAGAATTGGACTAATGCTTGATATGACTTTAAGAGAAATCGAGAAAGTTTTGTATTTTGAAGCTTATATTATACTTGATCCTGGAATGAATGAATCAGTTGTGATAAACGAAAAAGAAATTAAATTACAAAAAGGAGCTTTATTGACAGAATCTCAATATCAACAAATAACCACTGAACATGGATTGGATATAAAAGTTGGAATGGGTGCTGAAGCCATAGAGGAATTATTAAAAGAAATTGATTTAAAAAAATCATATGAAAGTTTAAAAGAAGAGATTAAAACCACAAAGTCTCAAGCAAAAAACAAAAGAAATGTAAAAAGATTAAAATTGATGGAATCATTTATTAAATCTGGCAATCTACCTGAGTGGATGATTTTAAATGTTTTGCCTGTATTGCCGCCAGATTTAAGACCACTAGTTCCGCTTGAAGGTGGAAGATTTGCTACCTCAGATTTAAATGATTTATATAGGAGAGTGATTAATAGAAATAATAGACTTAAGCGTTTATTAGAATTAAAGGCGCCGGAAATAATAGTAAGAAATGAAAAAAGAATGTTACAGGAATCTGTTGACGCGTTATTGGATAATGGTCGTAGAGGGCGTGCAATTACAGGAAGCAATAAACGACCACTGAAATCACTTGCAGATATGATTAAAGGAAAGCAGGGGAGATTTAGGCAGAATTTATTAGGTAAAAGAGTTGATTATTCTGGTAGATCGGTAATCGTTGTAGGGCCAACTCTAAGATTACATCAATGTGGTATTCCTAAAAAAATGGCTCTGGAATTATTTAAGCCTCACATATTTGGAAAATTACATACAAGAGGATTAACTACGACAATTAAAGCAGCTAAAAAAGTTGTAGAAAAAGAAGGAGAAGAAGTTTGGGATATTTTAGATGAAGTAATCAAAGAATATCCAGTGCTTTTGAATAGAGCACCGACTTTACATAGATTAGGTATACAGGCATTTGAACCAATATTGGTTGAAGGTAAAGCGATACAGCTACATCCTCTAGTTTGTGCTGCTTTTAATGCAGATTTCGACGGAGATCAGATGGCAGTACACGTGCCCCTATCTTTAGAGGCTCAAGTTGAGGCAAGGGTTTTGATGTTGTCGTCAAATAACATTTTATCACCATCTAATGGAAGTCCTATCATAGTTCCATCTCAAGATATAGTATTGGGGTTATATTATATGTCCAGAGAAAAACCTAACGCTTTAGGCGAAGGTATGATTTTTACTGATATTGAAGAAGTTCATAGAGCTTATCAAAAAAAAGCTGTTGAGCTGCATGCTAAAGTTCGAGTTAGAATACAAAATACTTTAAAAGATAATTCAGACACCAAACCAAAATTAGTTGAAACAACAGTAGGAAGGGCATTATTAGCGGAAGTTATACCAAATGAAATACCTTTTGATTATATAAACAAAGATTTAGATAAAAGAGCAATTTCAGAGTTATTTGATGTTTCATATAGACTTGCAGGATTAAAATCTACAGTGATTATGGCCGATCAAATGATGTATACCGGTTTCAAATATTCAACAATTGCAGGTGTCTCAATTGGAGTTAATGATATGGTAATCCCAGATGAGAAAGATAAAATAACTGGCAATGCTGAGAAAGAGGTAAAAAGTATAGAGAAACAATATAATTCTGGATTGTTAACAGCAGGGGAAAGGTATAATAAAGTTGTTGATATATGGTCTCACACTAACGATCAAGTTTCAAAAGCTATGATGAAACAGTTAGGAACAGAAACAACTAAAATCTCATCAAATAAATCAGTTGAACATAAATCATTTAATTCCATCTACATGATGGCAGATTCTGGAGCTAGGGGGTCTGCAGCTCAAATTAGACAATTATCTGGTATGAGAGGACTAATGGCAAAACCAGATGGATCTATAATAGAAACACCTATTACTGCAAATTTCAGAGAAGGTTTAGATGTAATGCAATATTTTATATCAACTCATGGCGCTAGAAAAGGTTTGGCAGATACAGCATTAAAAACAGCAAACTCTGGATATTTAACAAGAAGATTAGTTGATGTTGCACAAGATCTGGTTGTCACAGAAGATGATTGCAAAACTAATTCCGGAATATTAATGAAACCTCTCATAGAAGGGGGGGATATTGTTGAACCATTGAGAGAGAGAGTTTTAGGAAGAACTGTTCTGAAAGATGTTAAAAAGCCAAATACAGATGAAATTATTTTAGAAAAAGGAACAATGCTTGATGAAATTAATGTTGCATTATTAGAAGAAAATGTCATAGATGAGATCTGGGTTAGATCTGTCATTACCTGCGATACTAGATATGGAGTATGTGCTAAGTGCTATGGCAGGGATTTAGCAAAAGGTACTAAAGTTGCAAATGGTGAAGCCGTTGGAGTTGTAGCCGCTCAATCAATCGGTGAACCAGGAACTCAACTTACTATGAGAACATTCCATATAGGTGGTGCAGCATCAAGAGCTGTAGCTGCTAATAGTATTGAGGTTAAAAATTCTGGTATTACAAGATTTCATAATTTAAATGTTGTTGTAAATACTAGCAAAGAAAAAATTGTAGTGTCTAGATCTGGAGAATTAGGAATATTAGACGATAGTGGAAGAGAAAAGGAAAGATATAAAATTCCATATGGATCTACTATAACTATTGAGAATAATGAAAAGGTTGAGAGAGGGCAAAATGTTGTTGCATGGGATCCGCACACCACACCAATAATAACGGAGACCTCAGGAATAGTTCAATTCGTTGATTTTGTAGAAGGTGTAAGTATAGAAAATGTCACGGATGATTTAACAGGAATATCATCTATTAAGGTTAATGATTTTACTAGCGTCACATTTGATAAGAATCTTAAACCAATGGTTAAGCTAGTTGATAAAAAAGGAGCTGATTTAAATATTACAAATACTAATATACCGGCACATTATATTTTACCGTCTAATACAACAGTTAATTTAAATAATGGTGATACAGTTGGTATTGGTGATGTAATTGCTAGGACGCCTAGAGAAACGTCTGGAACAAGAGATATTACTGGAGGGTTACCAAGAGTCGCAGATTTATTTGAGGCGCGTGAACCTAAAGACAAGGCAGAATTAGCTGAAAGAACAGGTATAGTATCTTTTGGTAAAGAAACAAAAGGCAAAAGAAGATTAATTATTACAGATGAAAAAGGAAACGAGCACATTCAAATGTTAGCTAAGAATAAGCTATTAAATGTTTTTGAAGGTGCAAATGTGAAAAAAGGTGAAATAATTTCTGATGGTGAATTAAATCCACATGATGTTTTAGAATATAGAGGAGTTACAGATTTAGCTGATTACCTGGTAAAAGAAGTGCAAGATGTATATAGATTACAAGGTGTTGCTATTAATGATAAACATATAGAAGTTATACTCCGTCAGATGTTAAAGAAAGTTGAGATAGTTACATCAGGAGATACCGAATTATTAGTAGGTGAACAGATGGAAAAAAACTCAATACTCGAAATAATAGATCAGTTAAAAATCGATAAACCTGATTCAAAAATACCAACATTTAAACCTCTTTTATTGGGAATTACCAAAGCGTCTTTGGTGACTAGTTCATTTATTTCCGCAGCATCGTTCCAGGAAACTACTCGTGTCTTAACGGAAGCCGCAGTAAATGGAAAGAAAGATTATTTGAGAGGGTTAAAAGAAAATGTGGTGGTTGGAAGATTAATCCCATGCGGAACTAGTTTGTCTTCTAATAGAAATAATGTACAACTAGATAAAAAATCTATTATTGAGCAAGAAATTGCAAATGAGATGACTGCTTATAAGGATTCGGAACAAGAAAAAGCAAAGGAAGAATTACCACAAGAGACAACATAAATAATATCTTTCATATTATTCATTTAAATAGCAATCTCTACTTGACACATCTATGATGTACTAATAGACTTTTTGAAAATTATTTAATATTTGAATTATGGCAACAATTAACCAATTGGTAAGAAAACCAAGAAAAAACAAGCTGACTAAAACAGCTGTTCCGGCTCTAGATGCATGTCCTCAAAAGCGTGGTGTATGTACACGCGTATATACTACAACGCCTAAAAAACCGAATTCTGCCCTTAGAAAAGTCGCTAGAGTTAGACTAACGAATGGTCAAGAAGTTACATCATATATTGGTGGAGAAGGTCATAATTTACAAGAACACTCGGTTGTTGTAATAAGAGGTGGAAGAGTGAAAGATTTACCAGGCGTAAGATATCATATCGTTAGAGGTAGTTTAGATACACAAGGGGTTGAAAATCGCAAACAAGCGAGATCAAAATATGGGGCAAAAAGACCTAAGGGATAAATTGTATGCCAAGAAAAAGAGATATACAAAGAAGAAAAATTAATCCAGATCCAATATACAAAAGCGTCTCTCTTTCTAGGTTTACAAATATGATCATGGTAGATGGAAAGAAAAGAGTTGCTGAAAAAATAATTTATGATGCTCTTAATATTATGTCAAAAAAAAATAAAAACGATCCACTAGAAACAATGGATAAAGCATTACAAAATGTTGGACCTTCGGTTGAAGTAAAATCTAGACGTGTTGGTGGTTCGAACTACCAAGTACCAGTCGAAGTTAATTCAAGAAGAAGAATGTCATTAGCTATGAGATGGATAATTGAAGCTGCAATAAAAAGGAATGAAAAATCTATGAAACAGAAAATAGCATCTGAATTATTAGATGCTTCTGACAATAAAGGATCTGCAGTAAAGAAAAAAGAAGATGTACATAGAATGGCTGAAGCTAATAAGGCTTTTGCTCATTATAGATGGTAAATTATGGCAAGAAATACACCAATTGAGAAATATAGAAATATTGGAATAATGGCTCACATTGATGCTGGCAAGACCACTACTACAGAAAGGGTCCTTTATTATACAGGTGTCTCGCACAAAATAGGTGAAGTGCATGATGGTGCAGCTACTATGGATTGGATGGAACAAGAGCAAGAACGAGGTATAACAATAACATCTGCAGCAACGACATGTTTTTGGAAAGGTAGTGATGAACAATATCCAGAACACAGAATTAATATTATTGACACACCTGGACATGTTGATTTCACAATTGAAGTTGAGAGGTCACTCAGAGTTCTTGATGGTGCAGTTGCAGTATTTTGTGCAGTTGGTGGAGTTGAACCTCAATCAGAAACGGTGTGGAGACAAGCTAATAAATATCATGTGCCAAGAATGGCATTTGTTAATAAAATGGATAGAGCGGGAGCAGATTTTTTTAGAGTAGCAGATCAAATCAAAACCAGACTTGGTTCTATTCCAATTCCACTTCAAATACCAATAGGCTCTGAAGATGCTTTCAAGGGTGTTGTAGATTTAATTAAAATGAAAGCAATAACATGGGATGAAGAATCTAAAGGAATGAAATTTGAGATATCTGATATACCAAATGAATTAGCTGACGATGCAAAAAAATATAGAGAAGAACTTTTGGAGACGGCTGCAGAAGCAAACGAGCAACTGATGGACGAATATCTAAACAAAGGAGAATTAAACGAGGAACAAATTATACAAGGAATTAGAGCTAGGACTCTTTCCAATGAAATTGTTCCTATGATGTGTGGTTCTGCATTTAAGAATAAAGGAGTACAAGCTATGTTAGATGCAGTTATTAATTTTATGCCATCACCTATAGATGTACCTGCAATAACTGGTACATTGAATGATAAAAATCAAACCGAGGAAAAACGAGAATCTTCTGATGATGAACCATTTTCGTCATTAGCATTTAAAATTGCTACAGATCCATTTGTTGGTTCTTTAGCATTCTTCAGAGTATATTCAGGAGTTCTTAAATCTGGTGATACTGTTTTTAATGCAGTAACAGAAAAAAAAGAAAGAATTGGTAGAATTTTACAAATGCATGCTAACTCCCGTGAAGAAATTAAGGAAGTTAGAGCTGGAGATATAGCAGCTGCAGTTGGTTTGAAGCAAGTTACTACAGGCGATACACTTTGCACGCCAGATTCTGTAATAACTTTGGAAAGAATGGAGTTCCCAGAACCAGTTATATCAATTGCAGTAGAACCCAAAACTAAAGAAGATCAAGAAAAAATGGGTATTGCTCTTGGGAAACTTGCACAAGAAGATCCATCTTTTAGAGTTTCTACAGATGAAGAATCAAATCAAACTATAATCTCAGGAATGGGTGAATTACATCTAGAAATTATTGTAGATAGATTAAAAAGAGAATTTAATGTTGAAGCAAATGTAGGTAAGCCCCAAGTGGCTTATAGAGAAACTATTAAAAATACTATTGAACAAGAGGCCAAGTATATTAAACAAAGTGGAGGTAGGGGGCAGTATGGGCATGTCTGGCTTAAGCTCGAACCACAAGAATCTGGAAAAGGGTATGAATTTGTAAATGAAATAGTCGGAGGAACTATACCAAAAGAATTTATTAACCCAGTTGACAAAGGTATAAAAGAACAAATGGAAAATGGTGTAATCGGTGGATTTCCAGTAGTTGATGTAAAAGTTACACTTTATGATGGATCATTTCATGATGTAGACTCAAGTGAGGTTGCATTTAAAGTTGCAGGTTCAATGGCATTTAAAGAAGGAGCCAAAAAAGCAAATGCTGTTTTATTGGAGCCGGTTATGAAAGTAGAAGCTGTAACACCGAAAGATTATTTAGGAGATGTAACTGGAGATCTTAATCGTAGAAGAGGAATTGTATTGGGTATGGAAGAAAGCGTTGCAGGAAATATTGTAAAAGCTTCAGTACCATTAGCTGAAATGTTTGGATATGCAACAGATTTAAGATCTATGACGCAGGGAAGAGCTACATACACTATGGAGTTTGAAAAATATTCCGAGATTCCAAACAATATAGCAGAAGCATTAATTCAAAAGGCATCTTAAAATGGCAAGAAGAAAAAAAGCACAAACTATAAGAATAAGATTAAAAACATTTGACCATAAATTAATAGATTTATCAGCAAAAGAAATTCTTGAAACTGCTAAAAGAACTGGGGCAAGAGTTCTTGGACCTATTCCATTACCAACAAAAAAAGAGCGATTTACCATATTAATTTCACCACATGTTGATAAAGACGCGAGAGATCAATATGAAATTCGTACCCATAAAAGACTAATGGAAATAGTTGAGCCAACTGACAAAACAGTGGATGCTTTGATGAAACTTGACTTAGCCGCTGGTGTTGATGTTCAAATAGAATTAAATTAACTTTTTTCCCAAAAAACCTATATAATATGCTGATTTTATGTTAAGATTTGGCGTTTTTTTATATAAATTAACTTTGTCATTTTGAGGATAATAAAATGAGTCTCGGCATGATAGGCCAAAAGGCTGGTATGACAAGAATTTTTGATGGATCTGGTATATCTGTACCAGTGACAGCGATAAACTTTGCTCCAAATTATATTATACAAGTTAAAACTCATGAAAAAGATGGGTATAATGCCGTCCAAATAGGATACGGTAAGAAAAAAGAGAATAATTCTAATAAAGCGATCCAAGGACATTATAAAAAATCTAATATTCCAGCAACACAAGGATTAATCGAATTTCGAACAAACAATAATAATTCAGAAAATTATCAATTAGGGCAACAAATCGATCTTAATATTTTCAAAGTTGGAGAACATGTAGATATAACAGGCACAACTATTGGTAAAGGTTTTCAGGGAGGAGTTAAAAGACATCATTTCAAAACACAAGATGCAACTCATGGAAACTCATTATCTCATCGTGCTCTTGGATCTACTGGACAATGCCAAGATCCAGGCAGAGTATTTAAAGGAAAGAAAATGGCAGGTCAACTTGGAAATAAAAAAAATACAATTCAAAATTTAGTTATAGTGAAAATTATTCCGGAAGATAATATTATTCTCGTTAAAGGCTCTGTACCAGGATATAAGGGTTCAAATTTAATAGTTAGACATACACAAAAAAAATACGTTGTTAGAGATATATTAGAAGCTGCCAAATTAAACCAACAAGAAGAAAATACCGAGAAGTCTAAAAAGAAAACTAAATCAGAAGGCACAGAAACAGATGAGCTAAAAAAAGAAGAGAATAAAACAAATAATTCAGAAAACAAAAAACCCCCTAAAGAAACCTCAGATAATACCGAAGATAAAAAAAATGAAGACAAGAAGGCATAATCAATGACCAAAATAGAATTAAGTAAAATATTTAAAAAACAATTCAATGAATCGCTTGTTCATCAAGTTACTGTTGATTTTTTGTCTAATCAAAGACTATTTACAAAGGGACTCAAAAACCGTTCCGATGTAAGTGGTGGTGGTGCTAAACCCAGACCTCAGAAAGGTTCTGGTCGAGCAAGAGCCGGGACTTCTAGAAATCCAATATGGCGTGGTGGAGGTGTTACATTCGCACCAACAAAAAACAAAAGTACTAAAAAAATTAATAAAAAAATGTATAAAAACGCTTTGAATTGTATTCTTTCTGAACTTTTAAGAAAAAAACGATTACATGTAGTTAAGGATTTGAAAGTTGATAAACCTAAAACAAAACTTTTTTTAAAAATACTCAAGAGTTTAAAAATAGATAATTCACTAGTAGTCACAGATGAAAGTAAAATTAATAATTTTTTAGCTGCTAGAAATATAAAAGATATAGAAATTATTTCTGTAAATGATATTAATCCATTTAATTTAATGAAATACGATAATGTAATAATTGATTCGTCTATAGTAGAAAAATTGGAAAAAATAACATCATGAATAATCAACGACTAGCTAAAATAATATTATCTCCCCGTGTGTCAGAGAAATCTGCATTACGCGCTGATACTGAAAATCAGCATGTTTTTTCTGTATGTAAAGATGCCACCAAATTAGAAGTAAAAAAAGCTGTGGAAAAAATGTTTGAAGTAAAAGTAAAAGGAGTAACAATTTTGAATATTAAAGGGAAATTGAAAAGAGTAGGACGATCATATGGCAAAAGAAAAGATTGGAAAAAAGCTTATGTTAGTTTACAGGACGGGTTTGATATTAGTTATGGAGAAGGAGAAAATAAATGACATTAATAAAGTCAAAACCAACTTCGCCAGGTAGAAGATTTAGAGTAAAAATTTCTGACGTAGATTTATACAAAGGTAAACCATATAAACCTTTAATCGAAAAAAACAAAAAGACCGGTGGAAGAAATAATCAAGGTAGAATAACTACAAGACACATAGGCGGAGGACATAAAAAGAAATATAGAATTATTGATTTTAAAAGAGATAAAGAAAATATGCCTGCTAAAGTTGAAAGATTGGAGTACGATCCAAACAGAAATGCAAATATAGCACTTATTCAATACGATGATGGTGAAAGAAGATACATAATAGCACCAAAAGATTTGAAAATTGGAGACACAGTTATTTCTGGCTCTAATTCTGCCATATCAGTTGGAAACACTCTTCCGTTAAAAGAAATACCTGTTGGTACTCAAGTTCATTGTATAGAAATGAAGCCAGGCAAGGGAGCGCAAATAGCTAGAGCCGCTGGCACCGTCGCTCAAATAGTCGCTATGGAGGGTAATTATGTAACTGTCAAACTTAGATCTGGTGAGCTGAGAAAAATATTAAATAAATGCAAAGCAACCATTGGAGAGGTTGGTAATAGTGAATATAATTTACAGGCTCATGGTAAAGCTGGTGCAAAAAGATGGCTTGGTATAAGACCAACTGTGAGAGGTGTGGCAATGAACCCAATAGATCATCCTCATGGAGGTGGTGAAGGAAAAACTTCTGGTGGAAGAGATCCAGTATCTCCTAAGGGTGTACCTACAAAAGGATTTAAAACACGATCAAATAAGAGAACAAATAATATGATTGTGAAAAGACGAACCAACAAAAAGAGAAAATAAAAAATGACTAGATCTTTAAAAAAAGGACCATTTATTGATTATCATCTTCAAGACAAGATAGATAAAGCACTAGAATCTAACGATAAAAAACCAATTAAAACTTGGTCTAGAAGATCAGTAATTTCTCCCGACATGGTAGGCCTAACATTTTCAGTACATAATGGAAAACAGCATGTACCCGTGTATGTTACAGAGAATATGGTTGGACATAAACTAGGTGAGTTTTCGCCTACTAGAGTTTTTAAAGGTCATTCCGGAGACAGAAAAGCTAAGGTAAAATAATATGGATACTAGAGCAATTTCTAAATATCAAAGAATATCAGCACAGAAGTGTAGATTAGTTGCTGATTCTGTTCGTGGGTTGAAGGTTGAACAAGCGTTAGACTTTTTAAATTTTGATAAGAAAAAAGCGTCACGTATGATTTTAAAAGTTTTAGAATCAGCTGTGGCTAATGCCGAAAATAATCATTCAAGCGATATTGACACTCTAAAAGTAAAAAATGTTTTAGTGAATGAAGGCCCATCTCAGAAGAGACACGTACCAAGAGCTAGAGGAAGAGTAAATCAGATTTTAAAAAGAACAAGCCATATAACTGTTGTAGTAACAGATGGTAAAGAGGTTTAATTATGGGACAAAAAGTACATCCAACTGGAATAAGATTAGGAATAGCCACTGATTGGAATTCGAAATGGTATGCCAACAGTCGTGAATTTCCTCGATTTCTAATGGAAGATATTAAAATTAGAGAATATTTGAAAAAAGAACTAAAACAAGCTTCTATTAGTAAAATTGCAATAGAGAGACCTACTAAAGAGGCTGTAATTACTATTTATACATCTAGACCTGGTATTGTCATAGGTAAAAAAGGAGAAGATATTGAAAAATATAAAGATAAAATTGGCGTTATATTAGGGATAGATAAAAAAACTGTGAAAATTAATGTTAAGGAAATAAGGAAACCTGAGCTTGATGCGCAGTTAGTATCAGAAGGCATAGCCCAACAATTAGAAAGAAGAATTATGTATAGAAGAGCTATGAAAAGAGCAGTTACGAATACGATGAGATTAGGAGCTTTAGGTATTAAAGTTAATGTTGCTGGCAGATTAAATGGAGCTGAAATAGCCAGAAGTGAATGGTATAGAGAAGGTAGAGTTCCATTACACACATTAAAAGCTCATATAGATTATGGATTTTCTGAAGCACAAACTACTTACGGGATTATAGGTATCAAAGTTTGGATTTATCAAGAACAATTAGAAGAAGATAACGATCTTAATGAAAAAACTACTGCTAAGTCAAAAAAATTAAAAACGGAAGGAAAAAATGTTACAACCAAAAAAGACTAAATTTAGAAAGCAGCAAAAAGGTAGGCTTAGAGGATGTGCAACTTCTGGAGCTAAAGTAAGTTTTGGCGAGTATGGCTTAAAAGCAGTAACTAGAGGTAGAGTTACAGCTAGACAAATCGAAGCTGCAAGACGAGCTATGACTCGTTTTATAAAAAGGAATGGGAAAGTTTGGATAAGGATTTTTCCAGATGTACCTATCACAAAAAAACCTATAGAGGTAAGAATGGGTAAAGGAAAGGGTAATGTAGAATATTGGGTTGCCAAAATTCAGCCTGGAAAAGTTCTGTATGAAATGGAAGGTGTTTCTGAAGATGTTGCAAGAGAAGCATTCAGACTTGCCTCGGCCAAATTACCTGTTATGACTACTTTTGTAACGAGGACACTAATGTAATGAGTACTAAAGATTATAGATCGAAAACAGTTGATGAATTAGCTAAAACATTACAAGAGTTACTTAAGGAGAGATTTACTCTTCGTATGCAACGCGGTGCTGGATTAAACCCTAAACCACATCTATTTGCTATTAATAAAAAAAATATAGCCAGACTAAAAACGGTTATTAGAGAGAAAAAATAATGGAAAATAAAAAAACAAAAACTCTTTTGGGTAAAGTTTTAAGCACTAAAATGAATAAATCGGTGACAGTGATTGTTGAAAGACAAATTAAACATCCTGTGAATGGCAAATTTATAAAAAAGACAACAAAATATCATGTTCATGATGAAAACAATCAGTGCAAGATAGGACAGGTTGTCAAAATAAAACAATGCAAACCAATTTCCAAAACTAAAACTTGGACATTGGCAGACAATAATTTATAGGAATATAAAAATGATTCAAATGCAAACAGTTTTAAAATCAGCAGATAACAGCGGTGCTAGAAAGCTAATGTGCATTAAAGTATTAGGTGGTTCACACAGAAGATTTGCTAAGTTGGGAGATGTGATAAAAGTTACTGTAAAAGATGCAATACCACAAGGAAAGGTTAAAAAGGGTGAAGTATATAATGCGGTAATAGTCAGAACTAAAAAAGGCATTAGAAGATCTGATGGTTCTGCTATCAGGTTTGATAGCAATGCGGTAGTTCTTTTAGATAATAAACTTGAACCATTGGCAACAAGAATTTTTGGACCAGTTACTAGAGAGCTGAGATCTAGAACTTTTATGAAAATTATTTCTTTAGCACCGGAGGTATTATAATGAACAAATTTAAAAAAGGAGATTCTGTAATAGTGACCGCAGGCAAAGATAAAGGTAAAAAAGGTGAAATAATGAAAATGATTGGTGCTGATAGAATGATTATATCTAATGTGAATTTAGTAAAAAAACATGTCAAACCCAATCCCAATAAGAAAATTGATGGGGGAATTATGGATCGTGAAATGTCAATCCATATATCAAATGTAAGTATATTAAACCCGCTTAGCAAGAAACAGGACAAGATTGGATTCAAGAAATTACAAGATGGAAAAAAAGTTAGAATTTTTAAATCAAACAATGAGGTTATTGACGTCTAATGAATACTTTTCAGCAGTATTATACTGAAAATATTGTTCCAAGCATGATGGAACAAATGAAAATTAAAAGCCCAATGGAAGTGCCTAGGTTGAAAAAAATTACATTAAATATGGGATTAGGATCTGCTGTGAATGATAAAAAAATATTAGAAACTGCTGTTAATGAACTAACTAAAATAACTGGCCAAAAAGCTGTACTTACATATGCAAAAAAATCTATTGCGAATTTTAAACTCAGAGAAGGAATGCCGATTGGTTGTAAAGTAACTTTAAGAAAAGAAAAAATGTATGATTTTTTTGAGAAACTAATTAAAATTTCATTGCCTAGGACAAGAGATTTTAGGGGATTAAACCCTAATTCTTTTGATGGCAGAGGTAATTATACTCTTGGAGTAAAAGAACACATAATTTTTCCAGAAATTGATTTCGATAAGATAGATAAAATAAAAGGACTAGACATAACGATAACCACTACAGCTAAAACAAATAAAGAGGCAATGGAATTGTTTAAACAATTTAATTTTCCATTTAAATAAAATCATGACAAGAGCATCAATAATAGAAAGAGAAAAAAAACGCGAAAAACTTATTGCGAAATATGCAAAGAAACGCAATGAAATAAAAGAACAACTAAAAAAAACTAATTTAGATATGAATACGATTAAAGAGTTGAGAACAAAACTACAAAAATTACCTACCAATTCTATACCTATTAGAAAGAGAAATCGTTGTAGTCTGACTGGTAGACCTAGAGGCGTTTACAGAAAATTTGCTTTAGGTAGAACAAAATTAAGAGAAATTGCCATGAAAGGCGATATTCCTGGATTAACAAAAGCAAGCTGGTAACAACTATGAGTATGAATGATACAACCGCTGATCTATTGACACGTATAAGAAATGCACAAAGGGCTTTTAAAGAAACTGTAAATGTTCCGTTTTCAAAATCTAAGTTATCTATTTGCAATGTATTAAAAGATGAAGGTTATATATCTTCTGTCAATGTAGAAGGCGAAACTAAAAAAATTATAGCAATTGCATTGAAATATTACGAAGGTAAACCTGTAATAGAACAAATTGAAAGAGTGAGTAGACCAGGATTAAGAATTTATAAATCAAGCAAGAAAATTCCTCTAGTAAAAAATGGGTTAGGTATTTGTATAATTTCAACATCTAAAGGGATTATGACTGATAAGACTGCTAGAGAACAAAATTGCGGCGGAGAAATAATCTGTTATGTTTCGTAGGATAATATAATGTCAAAAATAGCAAGAAAACCAATAGAGTTACCAGAAAATACTAAAATTAATATCGATAATAATGTTATAACTATTGAAGGCCCTAAAGGAAAATTATCCTTCCAGAAATTCTCTGATATTACTGTCAAAGAAGAGACAGGCCGTATACATATAACAAGTTTAAAGAAAGATAACACGTCTATTTCAGGAACAACTAGAGCATTATTATCAAATATGGTTCATGGTGTCTCTAAAGGTTGGGAAAAGAAATTAGCTTTAGTTGGAGTAGGTTATAGAGCAAAAGCTGATAATAAAAATCTTGAATTGAATGTAGGCTATTCTCATCCAGTTAAATATCCAATACCTGAAGGAATAAAAATCGAAACACCTAGTCAAACTGAAATTATAGTTACGGGAATAGATAAACAGCAAGTGGGACAAGTAGCATCTGAAATTAGATCAGTTCGTTTGCCTGAACCTTATAAAGGGAAAGGTATAAGATATTCTGATGAACACATAGTTAAAAAAGAGGCTAAGAAAAAATAATGACTAATGGCAATAAAAAAGTTTCAAGATTAAGAAGGGCTACCAAAACTAGACAAAGGATTTCTTTATCAAAAAATCACAGATTGAGTGTTTTTAAATCTATAAATCATATTTACTTGCAATTGTTGACACCTAATGGAGATAAAGTTATTACAACTATTTCATCAACTCAAAAAGAATTTAAAAAAAAGAAAAAAGTTAATAATATTGAGAGTTGTAAAATTTTGGGAAAAAAAATGGCTGATTATATTAAGAAAAAGAAAATTGATAAAGTCGCTTTTGATAGGTCAGGTTATAAATTTCATGGTCGAGTTAAAGCGTTAGCCGATACAATCCGAGAAAATGGAGTAAAAATCTAATGGCGAATGAAGAACAAAAATCAGATTATATTGAGAAACTAGTTCATGTTAATCGTGTAGCTAAAGTAGTTAAAGGTGGACGTCAGTTTGGTTTCACTGCATTGACTGTAGTTGGCGATGGACATGGAAGAGTAGGGTTTGGATATGGAAAAGCCAAAGAGGTCCCAATAGCTATACAAAAGGCAATGGAAAAAGCTAAAAAGAATATGATTTCAGTAGCACTAAAAAAAGGAACATTACACCATGCTGTAACATATCGACATGGTTCAGCTAAAGTTTATATGCAGCCAGCTGGAGAAGGAACTGGTGTCATTGCTGGCGGAGCTATGAGAGCTGTATTTGAAGCAACTGGAATCCACAATGTACTAGCAAAAAGTTTTGGTTCTACAAACCCAATTAATGTTGTTAAAGCAACGATTAAAGGATTAGAAGAAATGTATTATCCAAGTCAAGTAGCATTAAAGAGAAACAAAAAAACAAGTGAATTGTAATGGTTAAATCTAAAGCAAAAAAAATTACCATAACACAAATTTCTAGTCTTATAGGCAAAACTAGAACACAAATATCATGTATTAAGGGGTTAGGTTTAAGAAAAATAAACCATAAAGTTGTGTTGAATAATACACCAGAAATCATCGGAATGATTAAAAAAGTTAAACATATGATAAAGATTGAAGAATAATATGAAAAAGATTGCGCTAAACCAATTAAAACCAAAAGACTCAAGCAAAAAAAATAAAAAAAGAGTAGGTAGAGGTATTGCTTCTGGAACGGGCAAAACTGCAGGAAGAGGACATAAAGGGCAAAAATCTAGATCAGGCGGAAAGATTCAAGTTGGTTTTGAAGGTGGTCAGATGCCGCTTCAAAGAAGATTACCGAAAGTTGGTTTTACCAGCCCTAAAAATATTTTCTCAACTGAACTTAAATATGATCGTTTAGCGACTATCAAAGAAGATAAAATAGATATGGAATTATTGAAAAAATATAAACTAATTAAGAAGAATATTAAAAAAGTCAAAATAATAGGTCCTTGCACAATTAAAGTCAAGAAATCTTTCAAAGATATTTCATGTACAAAATTAGTTGAGGATTATTCTAAGAGCACAAATAATGTCAAGAAAAAGTAATGATATAACTTCAGGATTGGATGGTTTAACGAAATCAAGAGAGATAAGACAAAGAATCTTTTTTGTGATTTTTGCTTTGATTATTTTTCGTCTTGGTAGTTTTATTACTTTACCTGGAATTGATCCTACAATTATGAAATCGATTTTTGATCAACAGAGAGGAAGTATTCTTGATATGTTTAATATGTTTTCTGGAGGAGCGCTATCAAGAATGTCCATCTTTGCTCTAGGAGTGATGCCCTATATCTCCGCATCAATCATTATGCAAATGATGACACATATTAGTGCTCCATTGATTCAATTACGTAAAGAAGGAGAAAGAGGAAGAAAAAAAATTACAAAATATACAAGATATTTCACTGTTATCTTGGCTTTCTTGCAATCTTTTGGTGTAGTCACCGCCTTACAAAATCAAAATACCGCAAACACACAACTAGTTATAGATCCAGGTCTGAGTTTTTTTATAATAGCAGTTGTAACATTAGTGACTGGAACCATGTTTTTAGTGTGGCTTGGTGAGCAAATCACTGAAAGAGGAATTGGAAATGGAATTTCTATTATAATATTTGCAGGTATTGTTGCTGGATTACCATCTGCTATAGGCAATACAATTGATTTAGCAAGAAATGGTGAACTACAGAACTTCACTGTTATTCTTATATTTTTACTTGCATTAGTCATTACAGCATTTGTTATTTATATAGAGCGTGGACAAAGAAAAATACCAATAAATTATGCAAGAAAGGTACAAGGAAGAAAAATGTATGCAGCACAGAGCAGTTATTTACCATTGAAAATAAATATGGCTGGAGTTATACCGCCAATATTTGCATCAGCAATAATTTTATTTCCTGCCACAATAGCAAGTTGGGCAGGAACAGGAGGAGAAGGAGGTGTCATACAGACCTTAGCTCTCACTTTATCTCCCGGGCAACCTTTGTACATACTCTTGTATTCATTGGCAATAATTTTCTTCTGTTATTTCTATACTGCTTTAGTGTTTAATGCTAGAGAAACAGCAGATAATTTAAAAAAATCAGGTGCTTTTATACCCGGAATAAGACCTGGGGATCAGACCGCATCTTATATTGATGACATTACTACGAAATTAACAACAGTTGGGGCAATCTACATTACGAGTGTATGCTTATTACCAGAATTTTTAATACTTTACTTAAATGTACCATTTTATTTTGGTGGAACTTCTTTATTAATCGTGGTGATAGTGGTAATGGATTTGATGGCACAAATACAATCACATTTACTATCACATCAATATGAGGGCATGATGAAGAAAGCTAATTTAAAAGGTATAGGCGGAGGAATGAGATAACATGAAAGTCAAAGCATCAGTAAAAAAACTGTGTAGAAATTGTAGGATTATTAGGAGAAATCGTGTAGTAATGGTGATTTGTAAAGATCCGCGTCATAAACAAAGACAGGGCTAATTTATGTTGTATTTAAATCAAATGAAATATAGAATCATCGAGCAAGAGAGACATTAAATGGCTAGAATAGCAGGAATAAATTTACCAAACGATAAACACATATGGGTGGCGCTGACATCTATATATGGCATTGGTCCATCAAGAGCTATAAAAATATGTATGGATTCAGGTGTAGAGAAAACCAAAAAAGTTAAAGATTTGGCTGAAAAAGATTTAGAAATTTTGAGAAATTTTATTTCAAAATATCAATTAGAAGGAGATTTAAGACGTGAAATCTCCCTTAATATAAAAAGATTACAGGACATTGGTTCATATAGAGGCATAAGACATAGGAAAAGTCTTCCTCTTAGGGGTCAAAAAACAAAAAATAATAGTCGGACTAGAAAAGGGCCAAGAAAACTTTTAAAAGCAAAATAATATGATAAATAAAGCGAAAAAGAAAAAAGTAAAAAAAATTGTTAATGAAGGAATTGCTCACATATATGCATCTTTTAACAATACAATAATTACAATAACTGATAAGCAAGGCAATACAATATCCTGGGCTACATCTGGTGGGTCTGGCTTTAGAGGATCAAGAAAGAGTACACCATTTGCAGCACAAATTGCTGCAGAAAAAGCAGGACAAAAAGCACAAGAATTTGGCTTGAAAACTCTTGAAGTACTAGTTAAGGGACCTGGTCCTGGCAGAGATTCCGCTGTTAGAGCTTTAAATAATGCCGGCTATAAAATATTAAATATAACAGATATTACACCATTGCCACACAATGGTTGTAGACCTCCAAAAAAGAGAAGAGTTTAGTCATGGCAAAATATACTGGATCAAAATGTAAATTAATGAGAAGAGAAGGTACGGATTTATATTTAAAATCTGGATCGAGAGCATTGGATACAAAATGCAATATAGATAAAAAACCTGGAGATTCTGGCGAAAAAAGAACTAAAATCTCTGATTATGCATTACAATTAAGGGAAAAACAGAAAGTAAAAAGACTTTATGGTGTTTTAGAAAGGCAGTTCAGAAATTATTATAAAAAAGCGGCTAGCAAAAAAGGCTCAACAGGTGAAAATCTTCTAAGTTTGCTTGAATCTCGTTTGGATAATGTTGTCTATAGAATAGGTTTGGGTTCGACTAGATCAGAATCAAGGCAATTAGTTAATCATAAGAATATAGAAGTTAACGGAAAAATTATAAATGTACCATCTTATCAAGTAAACCCTCAAGATAAAATTTCGATTCGTAGCAGTTGTAAAGAACAATCTAGAATCAAACTAGCAATGACATTAGCTGAAAACCGTGGGTTTAGTGATTGGATTGAAACTAATGCAAAGAATTTTGAAGGTACTTTTTTAAGAACCCCAGAAAGAAAAGAACTTCCAGCAGAAATTAATGAATCTTTAATTGTTGAATTATACTCAAAATAGGTGATATATGAAAAAAAATAATTTCTTAAAACCAAAATTAGTTGACATTGAAATGGTCGGTCAATCACATGCAAAGGTAACAATTGAACCCTTAGAAAGAGGATTCGGGCACACTCTAGGAAATGCACTTCGAAGAGTTTTGTTATCATCATTGCCGGGTAGTGCCGTAACTGAGGTATCAATAGAAAATATCTTACATGAATACACAACGATTGAGGGTGTTCAAGAGGATGTATTGGAGATATTGTTAAACCTCAAAAAACTTTCATTAATACTTTATGAGAAAGATTCAATAGAAGTTACACTTAAGAAGAAAGGCAAAGGCCCAGTGTTAGCATCTGATATAACAGATAATCCAAATTTAGAAATTAAAAATCCAGATTTTTGTATTGCAAATATTACTAACGACAGCATTGAGTTGATCATTCATTTGACAATTTCAACTGGGCGAGGATACCAGCAAGCACAAAAAAGTAAATTTAATGAATTGGAAGATTTAGGAATAGGTAAACTACAATTAGATGCATCATTTAGTCCAATAACACAAGTTACATATACAGTAGATTCGGCCCGTGTAAAACAAAGAACTGATTTGGATAAATTGATAATTGATATTAAAACAAATGCCACTATAGAGCCGGAAGATGCAATTAGAAGAGCAGGTAAAATTCTTAGAGATCAATTAGAAGTTTTCAGTGCTCTTGAAATAAGGGAAGAACCGGAAGAAGATTTGGATGCTCCACAAGTGGATCCAGTATTACTCAGACCGGTGGATGATTTGGAGTTAACAGTAAGATCGGCAAATTGTTTAAAGGCTGAAAATATATATTATATAGGTGATTTAGTACAAAGAACTGAAAATGAATTACTGAAAACACCTAATCTAGGAAAAAAATCATTAACTGAGATAAAGGATGTTTTAGCAACTCACAGTCTATCTTTAGGGCAAAAACTAGAAGAATGGCCACCAAAAAATATTGAGAAAAGATAATGAGACACAAAAAATCAGGTAAACGATTAAATAGGAATTCATCACACAGAAAAGCACTGATGAAAAATCTTACAATTTCTCTTTTTAATCATGAAACAATTAAAACAACTTTACCTAAAGCTAAAGAATTAAGAAGAGTAACTGAGCCACTAATCACATTAGCTAAAACTGACTCTCTTATGAAAAGAAGATTGGCGTACGCTAGAGTTGGAGATAAAAAAGTCGTGAAAAAATTATTTGAAAACATCGGACCAAGATTTAAAGAGAGATCTGGTGGTTATTTGAGAATCTTAAAGTGTGGACACAAATTAGGGGATGCATCTCAACAAGCTTTTGTGGAATTAGTGGAAAAAGAAAAGTCTACTAATTGAGTTTTAATTTTAAATATTTTCCAGTATACGATAATTTATTTCTAGAAATTTCTTCAGGATTTCCAGATCCAATAATATCTCCACCACTAAATCCCCCTTCAGGTCCTAAATCTATTATCCAATCTGAAGTTTTAATGACATCTAGATTATGTTCTATCACAACTAAAGTATTACCTCTGTCTCTAAGTTTATGAAGTACTGATAGTAGTCGTTCTACATCATAAAAATGTAATCCGGTGGTTGGCTCATCTAATACATATAAAGTTTTACCTGTATCTCTTTTTATTAACTCTTTCGATAATTTGATACGTTGTGCCTCTCCACCTGATAACGTAGTCGCACTCTGCCCAAGCTTAATATAAGATAGTCCAACTTCTTCTAAGATTTCAAGCTTTCTTTTTATTAAAGGTATATTTTGAAAAAATTCAATTGCTTCGGATACAGTAAAATCTAAAACATCACTAATATTTTTTCCTTTGAAAGTAATTTCCAAAGTTTCCTTGTTGTATCTTTTACCATTACATTTTTCACATCTAATATAAATATCAGATAGAAAATGCATCTCAACTTTTATTACACCATCTCCACTACAAGTTTCACATGATCCATCTTGAACATTAAAACTAAACCTTCCAGGAGAATAGCCTCTAGATTTAGATTCCTTAGTTTGGGTAAAAAGATCTCTTATATGTTTGAAAATTCCTGTATATGTCACTGGATTTGATCTTGGTGTTCTACCAATTGGGCTTTGACTGATGTCAATAATACTATCAATTTCTTGAACACCAATAATTTTTTGACATTCAATTTTTTTAGTATCTTTTTCAGATATTTCGTTGTATACATATTCATATAAAAGATCGACCAAAGTTGATTTACCAGAGCCTGAAACACCAGTAATACATGTAAATAAACCAATTGGAATATCTACATCAATATTTTTTAGATTATTTTTATGAGCTTTTTTAATTGAGAGTAATTTTTTTTGATTTATTTTACGTCTTTTTTTAGGAATAGATATTTTTCTCTCTCCAGATATGTATTGTCCGGTATAAGATTTTTTAGCAGATGTAATATTTTTAGGGGATCCAGAGAATACTATTTCCCCTCCATGTTCACCTGCCCCAGGTCCTACATCGACAATATGATCAGAAGATAAAATTGTATCCTCGTCATGCTCTACAACAATAACTGTATTACCCAGATCTTTTAAATTCTTTAAGGTTTTAAGCAATCTATTATTATCTCTTTGATGCAATCCGATAGTTGGTTCATCTAATATGTACATCACTCCAACTAATCCAGAACCTATTTGACTTGCCAATCTAATTCTTTGTCCTTCACCACCCGATAATGTTTCCGCTGTTCTATTTAAAGTTAGATAATTTAAACCTACATCTATCAAAAATTTCAATCTACTTTGAATTTCATTAATAATTTTTGTAGAAATTTCTTTCTTCATTCCTTTAAGTTTTAGATTATTAAAGAAATTATAGCTATCCTGTATGGTTAGAGCTGTTATTTGGTTAATTGACTTATCAGCTATAAATATATTACGTGCTTTTTTGTTTAACCTGGATCCATTACATTCTTCACATTCTATTGTGCTTAGGTAGTTTGCAAGGATATTTTTTTTACTGAACGATCCATGATCATAACTTTTTTTTAAAATTTTGGTTAAACCTTGCCAAGGCTCATTTTTTTGAACTGATTTATTAGTAAAGATAGATCTTCCGTAAGTAATATTAATTTTTTCATCTCCACTTCCATGCATTAAGATATTTGTGAAGCTCTTAGGTAATTTTCTATATTGTATTTCAATATTTACACCATAATGTTTTGCTAGAGATTTGAGTTGTTGGTGATAATAATCATTACGTTTATCCCACTTGGCAACAGCTCCATTTGTTAGACTCAATTCTTTATTTACTATGAGTTTATTTTCATCAATAAATTCTCCCATACCAAGTCCGTCACATGCTTCACATGCCCCCATGGGACTATTAAATGAGAATAATCTAGGTTCTAATTTATTTACAGAATAGCCGCAATGAGGACAGGAATGTTTAGTAGAGAAAGTATATTTAATTTTTTCTGATTTACTATCTACAATTTGTATTATTCCATCAGATATTTCTGATGTAGTTTTTAATGATTCACTTATTCTTAATTTGTTTTCATCTTTAACTTCTATTCTATCTACCACTAATTCAATATTATTTTTCTTCTTAGGATTAATGGTATATTTATCTGCCAGATTGATAATTTCATTGTTTAATCTTATACGCATATATCCCTGTTGTTGGAAATTGCGTATAAGATTAGCATGTTCACCTTTTTGTTGATTAATTATTGGAGCGAGAATAAATATTAAATGACCACTACATTCATTAATTATTTTTTCAGTTATATCTATATTCGACATTGCGTCTAACGAAATTTTATGAACCGGGCATTTTGGAGTTCCAATTCTAGCAAAAAGTAACCTTAAATAATCATAAATTTCTGTAACTGTTCCAACAGTTGACCTAGGATTATGTGAAGAAGATTTTTGTTCTATAGAAATTGCAGGAGAAAGACCATCAATAGAATCTACATCTGGTTTATCCATCATTGATAAAAACTGTCTGGCGTAGGCAGAAAGAGACTCCATATACCTTCTTTGTCCTTCAGCAAAAATTGTATCAAACGCCAAAGATGATTTTCCAGACCCAGACAAACCAGTTATGGTAACCATTTTATTTCTAGGTATTTCAATATTAATGTTCTTAAGGTTATGCGTTCTAGCACCCTTTACAAATATGTTCTTTTTCATCAGTGGAATTTAGTTTGTCTGTGCTATAATATCATCTATATAGTTTATAACAAGATTGTTAATAGACGTGAGAGGTACCGAATAAACAAGTATGTCAGTAAATAAAGTCATCCTTCTAGGCAGAGTTGGGAATGAGCCGGAAGTCAAATATATGCCAAGCGGTAATGCAGTTTTAAACTTATCAATAGCCACAAATCGTAAAATAAAAAATCAAGAATCTGATACGTGGGAAGATAAAACTGAATGGCATAGAGTGGTTTTTTTTAACAAACCTGCAGAAATTGTTTCTCAATATGTTAAAAAAGGCCAACAACTATATGTTGAAGGTAGATTGCAAACTAGAAAATGGCAAGATAAAGATGGAATTGAGAAATACTCCACCGATATAATCTCTGATAATTTTACATTTGTAGGTAGCAAGAGTGATAATCTTGAAGAACCTACAAAAACACAACAACCTCCATCCAATGAAAAACCCGTTGAAGACCATTCTCCACAGCAATCTGATGATATGGACGTTCCATTTTAATGGCCGCAAAAAAATTTTTCATTAAAACTCAAGGATGTCAGATGAATGAATATGATTCTGAAAAACTTGGAGATATTCTAAAAAATAATTTAGATTTTATTCCATCAGATGATCCCAAAATAGCTGACTTGTTAGTCTTAAATACATGCTCAATAAGAGAAAAAGCTCAGGAAAAGGTTTTTTCTGAACTTGGAAGATGGAAAAAAATTAAAGAAAAAAATCCAGACACACTTATTGCCGTTGGTGGTTGTGTTGCTTCGCAAGAGGGCGAGCAAATAAAATTGCGATCACCTCAAGTAGATATTGTTTTTGGACCACAAACTATTCATAGATTGCCAAAAATGATTAAAGACATAAGGAGTCAAAAAAAAACTTCAGTAGACATTAGCTTTCCAGAAATTGAAAAGTTTGATTATATACCAAATTCTAAAAAAAAATTTCCTTCAGCATACGTTACCATTATGGAAGGTTGTAGTAAATATTGTACTTTTTGTGTAGTGCCATATACACGTGGAGAGGAAGTAAGCAGACGTCTTGATGATATAATATATGAAGTTAATCACTTAGCAGAACTGGGCACGAAAGAGATTATCCTGTTGGGTCAAAATGTTAATGCTTATAATTCATACACAACGAATAATCAAAAAGCTGATTTTGCTACACTTGTGAGACATATATCATATATTGAAGGTATAAAGAGAATCAGACATACAACCTCTCATCCAATTGATTGCAGTGAAAGTTTTATCAAAGAACACACCAATCCAATATTGGCAGATAATTTACATTTACCTGTTCAATCAGGATCAGATGTTATCTTGGCAAAGATGAAGAGAAAACATTCTATTTTAGAATACAAAAATATTATCAAAAAAATACGAGCGTTGAGACCTGGTATCAGTATTACATCTGATTTTATTGTTGGATACCCAAATGAAACTGATTATGATTTTGAGCAAACTATGAACCTTGTTAATGAGATCGAGTTTGATGATGCATATAGTTTCATATACAGTAAAAGACCAGGTACTCCTGCATCTTCTGAATATGATAATATTTCAGATCAGATCAAAAAAAACCGATTACATGTATTACAATCAAGAATTAAAGACTTATCATATAATTATCTAGAAAAAATGATAAACACCAATCAGCAAATATTGGTAGAAGGTTCTTCAGCAAGAAATAATCGAGAATTATTTGGAAGAACGTATAACAACAAAATTGTAAACTTTGATGGTTCAGCAGATTTAATAGGAAAAATGATTGATATAAAGATTACTGATTTAAGATCAAAGACATTAAGAGGCAAATTATAACTACGAAAATCACACATCAGAACATAATCCTACAACCACAAGATAATGAGAGGCTTGCGAATCTTTGTGGATTATTAGATGAAAACCTTAGACAAATTGAAACTCATATGAAAGTTGAAATATCTAATAGAGGAAATTCATTTCGAATCAAAGGTGATGAAAAAATTGTTCCATTAACATCACAACTTTTGGAAGAGCTTTATAAAATTTCTGAATATGAGGAGCTTACTCCAAAGCAACTTCATATGTATATGAATAAACAAGCCCACAAAGATAAAAATTATATAGAAGAAAATATTGAAACTACAATTAGATTAAAGAAAATAACAATCAAACCCAAATGTAAATCTCAAGAAGATTATATTCTTGGTATAAATAATAATGAGTTAACATTTGGAGTTGGATCTGCCGGAACTGGTAAAACGTACTTAGCTGTTGCTTGTGCAGTTCATTATCTAGAAAATAATTTAGTAAAAAAAATATTTCTAGCACGACCAGCCATAGAGGCTGGTGAAAAATTGGGTTTTCTTCCTGGCGATCTAGCGGAAAAAGTCAATCCTTATCTACAGCCTATTTATGATGCATTGTATGAAATTATTGGTTTTGATAAAGTTACAAAATTATTAGAGAAGAAGATTATTGAAATTGCACCGCTTGCCTATATGAGAGGCAGAACACTCAATGATGCATTTATTATATTAGATGAAGCTCAAAACACTACTATTGCTCAAATGAAAATGTTTTTAACAAGAATTGGTTATGGATCAAAAACTGTTGTTACTGGCGATACAAGTCAAGTTGATTTACCTAGTGACATTAAGTCTGGATTAAAAGATGCGCTTGAATTCATACCAAAAATTAAAGGCGTACATACCACAAAATTTAAACCTCAAGATGTTATGAGACATCAAATTGTTAAATCTATTATCAGCCAATATGATAAAAGAAAAAAAGAATCTACTTAAAATAAAAATAATTAGAAAAATTACGAGAGGATATATTCCAACAGATTATAAAATCTCAAAATGGGCAACATTATCATATATGAGAAAAAAAAAATCTTTGGTTACTATCAAATTAGCTGATAAAAAAGAAATGATGCAATTAAATCAATTATATTCGAATAAAAAAATAGCATGTAATACTTTGTCTTTTTCATGTGATCAGACTCTAGGGATAGATTTACACGTATTAGGTGACATTGCTCTCTGTCCATCTTTAGTGAATAAAGAATCTAAGATTTATAATAAAACCCCAGATTCACGTTGGGCTCATATGATAATACATTCAATGTTACACCTCCAAGGATATAAACATAATTCTGTAATCAACCGAAATAAAATGGAATCTATAGAAATAAAAATTATGAAAAAACTTGGTTATAAAAACCCATATTATGCAAACTGAAACAAAAAAGAAGAGATGGCTCGATAAACTTTTGAGTCTTATGGCTGATAGTCCCAAGAAGAAATCTGATTTATTGGAAGTTTTAAGCGAATCAGTCAAAGATGGATTAATTGACTCTAATTCATTGGAAATGATAGAGGGAGTTTTTAAAGTTTCTGAAATACAAGTTAGAGAAATTATGATCCCTAGACCACACATGAGTGTTATTGATGTAAATGATGATATAAACGAAGTAATCAAAAAAGTTGTCGACTCTGGACATTCAAGATTTCCAGTTATTGATCAAAACAGAGATAATATAATTGGAATTTTATTTGCTAAAGATCTACTTAAAAGAGCGAATACAGAAAAGATTACAGATTTTGATTTACATGATTGTTTAAGGCCAGCTATATTTGTACCCGAAAGCAAACGTCTAAATATATTATTAAATGAATTTAAATCTGGAAGAAATCATATAGCAATTGTTATTGGCGAACATAGTAACGTATCTGGACTGGTAACAATTGAAGATGTTCTTGAAGAAATTGTTGGAGAAATAGATGATGAGCATGATAAAACGAGTGAAACAAAAATTCTTTCTCAAGGTAAAGGAAAATATTTAGTTGATGCACTTACAAATTTAGATGAATTCAATAATTACTTCTCGACTAGTTTTAATGATAAGGATATTGAAACATTAGGAGGTTATTTGATAAATAAATTTGAGAGAGTTCCGTCTAAAAATGAAATTATTAAAATAGATAACTTAATTTTTAAGATTATTGCCGTTGATTCTAGAAAAATTAATAGAGTTCAAGTTGTTGTTGAATAAAAAAGTTTTTTTACTTTTTTTATCTGCCGCAATATATCCTTTAGCGTTTTCACCTATAAATCTAAAATTTTTGAGTTATATTTCTATATCTGTATTTATCATATTACTTTTAAGATCGAATCGAAAAGAATCAATTAGACTCTCATTTTTTTATGGATTTATTCTTTATTTTGTGGGCGTTAGCTGGGTATTTAATAGTATTTATAATTTTGGTGGTGAAAATTTATTTTCTTCGGTTTTAATTACATTAATATTTATATTAACCTTAGCAGCCACTTTTATTCCAATTGGATTTTTTATAAATAAGTCTTTAAAGCTGTCTCCTACCAAATCTTCTTTATTGATATCTTCGTTATGGATAGCTTGTGAATTTATTAGATCAAATTTATTTGGTGGTTTTCCATGGCTTATCATAGGACATAGTCAAATACATACTATCTTTGATAATTTTTTCCCAATCTTGGGTTCATATTTTGTTGGGTTCATTGTTATAGTTCTTTCATCTTTTTTTTCCATAATTCTTATACAAAATCTTAATAAAAAATATTTTATACAATTATTTGTAGCTGCTGCGACACTATTTATAATTAATCTAATACCAATTCATTGGACAAAACACTCAAATGAAAATATCAATTTTGCAGTCATACAGGCTAACATTCATCAGGGACTTAAATTTGATACATCATTAACTGAAAAAATAAAATATAAATATCAAAAAATGTCAGAGCAGCATAGTGATAAAGACTTGATAGTATGGCCAGAAACTGCTATCCCTGAACTTATTGGTAATCATCAATATTTAAATAAATTAAAAGAAAATTATAATGAGTCACTATTAATATCCGGGATATTTCGGTTTGACCTATCATCGAATAAAATTTTTAATAGTATTGTGTTTTTGAAAGAGAGTATGCAGTTTTACGACAAACGACACCTTGTTCCTTTTGGAGAATATATACCATTAAAAGATTTTATAAAACCCTTGGGAAAATTATTAGATGTACCTATGTCCGATATTTCAGAAGGCAATCGTAACCAATCATTTATTAAATTCAAGAACTATAATATTTATCCTCTCATATGTTATGAAATAGCGTACCCCGATTTAATTTACACCAACAAAGATGAATATGGTTTGATATTAAATTTGAGCAATGATGGATGGTTTGGAGATTCATTTGCTCCTCATCAACATTTACAAATAGCTCAGATAAGAGCTATAGAGACTCAAAGTTACATACTAAGAGCTGCAAACACTGGAATTTCAGCGGTAATAAATCCTACAGGGAAAATTAATAATTTCATTCCTCTTAACGAAGAGGGTGTTTTAACCGGTAATATTTTCACAACAAAATTTCTGACCCCATATATGGTTTTTGGAGATTATCCTATTTTGATGCTAATATTCTTATTGATATTTTTACATATTTATAGATTTAAAAGAAATGGATAAAGAATATAAACCAAAAATCATAGAAGAAGAAGCCCGGGAATATTGGGAGAAAAACAATTCATTCAAAACTGATTTATCTAATACAGAAAATAAGTTTTATTGTTTGAGTATGTTCCCTTATCCTAGTGGCAAGTTACATATGGGTCATGTTAGAAATTATACTATTGGAGACTTAATATCGCGTTCTAATAAGATGAGAGGCAAAAATGTTTTTCAACCTATGGGATGGGATTCATTCGGTCTTCCTGCAGAAAATGCTGCTATAGAAAATAATGTACACCCAGCAAAATGGACAGAAAAAAATATAAAACATATGAAAGAACAATTAACTAATCTAGGTTTTTCTTATGATTGGTCATCAGAACTTTCAACATCAGACCCAAAATATTTTAGGTGGGAACAATGGTTTTTTTTACAATTGTTGAAGAATAAGATTGTATATAAAAAAAATGCAGAAGTTAATTGGGATCCAGTGGATAAAACAGTCCTAGCAAATGAACAAGTAATTGATGGAAGAGGCTGGAGATCAGGTGCTCTGATTGAACGCAAACAAATACCTCAATGGTTTTTGAATATCTCCAATTATTCTCAAGAATTACTTGATAGCATAGAAGAACTTGAGCATTGGCCTTCATCAGTCAAAATCATGCAAAAAAATTGGATAGGGAAGTCTGAAGGAGTAAATATAGAATTCAAAATCAAAAATAGCCAATCATGTGTTTCGGTATTTACAACAAGATTAGATACATTATTAGGTGTAACATTTATTTCTATCAGCCCTTCTCACCCATTAATTTCTAAAAATGTTGTAAAAAATAAAGAGATAAAAGTTTTTCTAGAAAAATTTTCATCTACAAAATTATCAGAAGAATCTCTTTCAACGATTGAAAAAGATGGGGTCGATACTGGATTGAGAGCTATACATCCACTAACCAACGAAGAAATTCCTATTTGGATTGCAAATTATGTATTAGAAGGATATGGAACTGGGGCTGTTATGTCTGTTCCCGGTCATGATGTTAGAGACTATGATTTTGCCAAGAAATTTAATCTCCCGATTATAAACGTAGTAACATCGTCTAATAATCAAGATAATACTGAAAGCCCGTTTGTTGAGGAAGGAATACTAATAAATTCTGGGAAATATAATAATTTAACCTCTATCCGAGCTAAAGATGTAATTTTGAAAGACTTAGCAAATAGAAATCAAGCATCTAAAAAAATAAAATATAGGTTACGAGACTGGGGTATATCTAGACAGCGTTATTGGGGTTGTCCTATACCGGTTTATTATCATAATGATGATAAATCATTACATCCGATACCTGAGGATCAATTACCGGTTAAATTGCCCGATGACATAGATTTTTCCTTGGATGGAAATCCATTAGCAAATCATCCAACATGGAAAAAAATCAAATGTCCGATAACAGGTAAAGATTCCACGAGAGAGACAGATACATTTGATACATTTTTTGAATCTTCCTGGTATTACATAAGATTCCTATCAGCAAATAATAACAAAGAATTATTAGATAAAAAACATAATCTATGGTTGCCTGTAGACCAATATGTTGGAGGAATAGAACATGCAATATTGCATTTACTTTATGCACGCTTTTTTCATAAATTAATGCGTGATTTAAAGATTGTGAATAACTCTGAACCTTTTTTGTCATTACTATCTCAAGGCATGGTATTAAAAGATGGAGCTAAAATGTCTAAATCTAAGAATAATACTGTAGATCCTAACGATATGATTACAAAATATGGAGCTGACACGATTCGTTTATTTATAATATTTGCATCACCAGCAGATCAAAACTTAGAATGGTCAGATTCCGCAATAGAAGGATCGTTTAAATTTCTCAAAAGATTATGGTCTCTATGTTACTCATATAACGAAATCAAAGAACACGTTGTCTGTTCAAAACAAAATGATATAAAAAAAATAAGAAAAAAAATACACCATTCTATAATGAGGGTTACGCAAGATTTTTTTGAACGCAAAAGTTTTAATACGGCCGTTGCAACAATGATGGAACTACTTAATGAACTAATTAAGTTTCACAAATTATATCCAAATGAAAAAGATACTTTGTATGAAGGTATTTCTAGTTTATTGAAGATGTTGTCACCAATATCGCCACATATAACTCATTATATTTGGTTTGTCCTTGGAAGCGATAATCCTATCCATTCAGAATCATGGCCAAATTTAGATAAATCCGCACTAGAAGAATCAAAAGCTGAGCTTATTATTCAAATAAATGGTAAACTTAGATCAAGAATACTTGTTGATACTGGGGCTAACGAAGAGTCAGTAAAAGCTATAGCAAGTTCTGAGCAAAAAATTAAACCATATCTTATGAACAAAAAAATCAAAAAGATTATATTCGTCAAAGACAAACTAATAAATTTTGTAGTGTAATTTATGCATAGTATATTTAAAATTTTCTTATTTTTTATAATGTCTTCATCATTAATCTCGTGCGGATATACGATGAGGGGAAGCTTAAAAATCTCTGAAAGCATTAATACTATAAGTATACAATCACAACAATATTCTGATGTTTCAAATGATATAAATTTACTTTTGACAAGCATGGATATACAAACAACAAACCAATTAGATAAGTCAGGTTATACGATCAAAATTATTAATGAAAGGTTGGATAAAAGACAACTAACCATAAACCCAGATGGTAGAGTTAACGAATATGAATTAATTTTTACTGTAACGTTTTCTGTAATCACCCCATCAAAAGAATTTGCTCCTGATACGATTACTTTGTATAGAGATTATTCTTTTGATGAGAGTAAAATATTGGGTACATCTGATAGAGAAACTGCACTCCATAAAGAAATGATATCTACAGCATCAACGATTATTATCGATAGATTCAAGGCAAAAATAACTAACAACCCCTAAGTTTTCCTTTTTATAAAGTCATATGGTTCAGGTCTTGTTTTATCATGAATATTCATTCTATATTCGATAAAATTATCTAAATCATTAAAATGGAAAAACGGATTCCCTTCTATTTGTTCGCTCATAGTCGAAGTCTTTTTTGTAGAATAATCATGACCCGGCAAGATTAATGTTGAATCTGATAAATTATTTTTTAAATCTTTTAATGAATTATACATATCTTCAGGTGAACCTCCGTGTAAATCACATCTTCCGCACCCATAAACAAATAGTGTATCACCAGCAATAAGATTTCCTTCAATATTGTAGCATGCTGATCCAGGTGTGTGACCAGGTGTATGTATAGATCTTATTTCACATTCACCTAGTGCAATAATATCATCAGCTCCAGTGAGTTGAATATTATCATATTCCTTGCCCCAGAAAGAATATTCTTTTTTATTTAAAAAAATTTGCGCATCATAAGCCTCCAAAACATGATCGACTGCATTTACATGATCATGATGACTATGAGTTAAAAATATTTTTTCTAAAATTAAATGGTTTTCTCTAATATATTTAGTTGGCCCAGTTAGATCCCATGCAGGATCAATAATTGCAGCTCTCTTAGTTTTTATATCCCAAATTATATATATAAGATTCTGCATAGGACCGACGGCAAATGTTTTAATATTAAACTTATTTATTTCTTGTTGCATAATTTCAGTGCTATAATAGGATAGTAATGTATTATATCGGAAATTTCTATGACTGAGATAATTTTAAAACCTGAACTTATAAAAAATATTCAAAAGGTTCTCGTTGATTATGAACCTAAGAATCAAGATCCAATTCTTGCTGCACAATATCTATCTGCTGTAGTTGGATCTATCATTGCCACAGCTGATATACCAAAAGAAGAACAAGACAATATTTTGAAACAGTTATTAGATTTTACAAGATATGTTTTTGATCAACAAACATCTACATTACAGTCTGGTGAAAGTCAGAATAACCAAAATAATCCAACAGAGTCATTTGGTAAGTGGAAACCTGAGTAATTTTATAAATTTTCCACGATTTCTTTAATTAGATTTGTACCTGAATACACTAATCCAGTATACATTTGCAATAACTTTGCTCCGTTATCCATCTTTTGTTTAGCTGATTGATAAGAATGTACACCACCAACACCTATGATTGCAACATCATTATTTAGATTAGTTTTCAATAATTCTATTACAGTATTTGATTTTTCATTGAGAGGTTTTCCGCTTAATCCACCTTGAAAATAGTGATACTTATTATTTTGCAATAATGATTTATTTACTGTTGTATTTGTGGCAATAATTCCTTCAATTTCATATTTCTTGACATATCTACATATACTTATAATTTGATCTTCAGTTAAATCTGGTGATATTTTTAAAATCAAAGGAATTCTCATTTTATAGACTTTGATTAATTTTTCATGTAATTTCTTTATATTTTTGAGAAAACCATTCATATACTTTTCCAAATGCAAGTCTCTTAAATCTTTAGTGTTTGGAGATGATATATTTAGTGAAATATAATCACAGAGAGAATATATTTGCCTCATACAATATTCATAATCTTGGTAGGCATTTTCGATTGGTGTTGATGAGTTTTTACCAATATTAACTCCAATTGGTACAACTTGTCGGAAATTTTTTAAATTTGATTTTAAGTAATCTACTCCTTTGTTATTAAAACCAAGATGATTAATGATAGCCTGTTCTTCTTTAATTCTAAAAATTCTCGGTTTTGGGTTACCAATTTGCGGTTTAGGGGTAACTGTCCCAATTTCAACAAAACCAAATCCAATATTACTTATGAAATTCAGATAATCTCCGTTTTTATCAAACCCTGCCGCTAAACCTATCGGATTTTCAAATTTGATTCCCATAGAGTCGGTAGGGAATTTTTTTGTCTTAGATTTTAAAAATCTTTTTAGCCAAGATTTATAAAGAGTTTCAGCAATTGTTAAAGATATGTAATGTGCTTTTTCAGGTTCGAATAAAAAAATTAAACGTTGATATAATGTGAAAAAAATTTTTGTTAAGTTCATATTATTACTTATTTTTAATTTAGAACCATTATACTATAAACAGCTTAACAGATTTAGTTTGACTATTTTTAATTTACAATTTAGAATGATTCTAAATATAGACTAACTCTATCTGTAATATTATAATGAAGAATAGGAAGTTTATAAAGTAGAAACAGGCTAGCTAAGGGGAGAAAAGCATGAATGAGAAATCGAAGTGTCCATTTACAGGAGTAGGAGCACCATCAAAACACCCAGCAGGAAAAGGAACGTCAAATAAGGACTGGTGGCCTAATAGTTTAAACTTAAAAATCCTAAGCCAACATTCATCTTCAGTAGACCCCATGGATGAAAAGTTCAATTATGCAGAAGAATTCAAAAAACTTGATCTTGATGCAGTAAAAAAAGATTTACATGATTTAATGACAGATTCACAAGATTGGTGGCCTGCAGATTATGGACATTATGGACCATTTTTTATTCGAATGGCTTGGCATGCAGCAGGTACCTATAGAACTGGTGATGGGCGTGGCGGAGCCGGAACAGGCAACCAACGTTTTGCGCCAATTGGCAGTTGGCCTGATAATGTAAACCTTGATAAGGCTCGCTTACTGATCTGGCCGATTAAACAAAAATATGGCAAAAAGATTTCATGGGCTGATTTAATAATCTTGACTGGAAATGTTGCATTAGAATCGATGGGTTTCAAGACTTTTGGTTTTGGTGGTGGTCGAGAAGACATATGGGAGCCAGAAGAAGATATCTATTGGGGATCAGAAAAAGAATGGCTTGGTGTTAATCGTTATAGTGGTGTTAGAGATTTAGAAAATCCTTTAGGAGCGGCTCATATGGGTTTAATTTATGTCAATCCACAAGGTCCAGACGCTAATCCTGATCCGCTCAAAGCCGCACACGATATTCGTGAAACTTTTGGTCGTATGGCAATGAATGATTACGAAACGGTCGCACTTATTGCTGGGGGACATACTTTTGGAAAGTCCCATGGCGCTGCACCTGAATCACACAAAGGCCCTGAACCTGAAGGCTCTAAAATACAAGATCAAGCTACCGGGTGGAACAGCGATTATGGAACAGGTATGGGTGCTGATACTATTAGTAGTGGTTTAGAAGGAGCTTGGACGGCTAACCCTATAAAGTGGGATATGGGCTATCTAGATTTATTATTTGGATATGAATGGGAATTAGCAGCAAGCCCTGCAGGAGCTCACCAATGGAAACCTAAGGAAAATGGATCTGACACAAATATTGTTCCTGATGCGCACGATGCGTCTAAAAAAGTTGCTCCTATGATGTTAACTACCGACCTTTCTATGAGGATGGATCCACAATACGGACCAATTTCTAAAAATTTCCATGAAAACCCAGATGAGTTTGCAGATGCATTTGCAAGAGCTTGGTTTAAACTTACGCATAGAGATATGGGACCTCGTGCTTGTTACCTTGGGAAAGATGTTCCTAAAGAAGAGCTTATTTGGCAAGATCCAGTGCCAGCTGTTACACATGAATTAATAAATGAAAAAGATGCGGATGTTCTGAAAGCAAAAATTTTAGATTCTGGATTAACTGTGTCTCAACTTGTTAAAACAGCTTGGGCATCAGCCTCAACTTTTCGTGGTTCTGATAAAAGAGGAGGCGCTAATGGAGCTAGAATTTGTCTTACTCCGCAAAAAGATTGGGAAGTTAATAACCCATCTGAATTAGCAAAAGTAATTGAGGTTTTGGAAAAAATACAAAATGATTTTGATAAAGCAGTTTCTTTAGCAGATCTAATTGTTTTAGGTGGTTGCGCGGGAATTGAAAAGGCTGCAAAGAATGCAGGCCATGAAGTAAAAGTACCTTTTTCACCAGGCCGAACTGATGCTTCGCAAGATCAAACAGACACTAATTCGTTTGACTTACTTGAGCCACAAGCGGATGCATTTAGAAATTATGTTAAGGATGAATTTAGTACAGTAGCAGAAGAGATATTAATAGATAGAGCTCAATTAATGAAATTAACTGCCCCTGAGATGACAGTTCTTATAGGTGGGATGCGTGTATTAAATACAAACTTTGATAATTCAAACCATGGGGTTTTTACAGATAATCCAGAAACACTCACAAATGATTTTTTCATTAACCTACTTGATATGAGTACAAAATGGAAAGAAGTTTCTAAAAAAGAAGATTTATTTGAAGGACGTGATCGGAAAACTGATAAAGTAAAGTGGACGGGTACCCGTGTCGACCTTATTTTTGGATCAAACTCTCAGCTAAGAGCATTGGCCGAAGTTTATGCTTGTGAAGATTCCCAACCTATGTTTCTTGCTGATTTTATATCTGCTTGGACAAAAGTCATGGATCTAGATCGTTTTGATCTTAAATAAAATTTAAAAGATAAATTATTTATTTTTAACTTTTATTAAAACTTCTGTTTTTTCAAGTTTCATTGAATCCGGAAGCTTTGGTAATTTTGAAAATGATATTCTTTTTTCATCTATATCAAATAAACTATTATCATTCAGATTAAAAATATGATGGTGATGTTTTAAATTTGTATCATAAAATTTTTGTTCACTACCTAAATTGATTACTTTTAACAAGCCTTTAGACTCAAAGATAGATAATGTATTATAAATGGTAGCTTGAGAAATATGAATTTTTGATTTTTTAACTTTTTTGATTAGATCTATGGCTGTAAAATGTTGATCTCCGATAAAAATAAGATCAGCAATTTGTAGACGTTGCCTTGTTGGGGTTATTTGATTTTTAGCCAAATAGTCTTTAAAGTCGTTTTTCATACTCTCATTATATAATCAAAGAAAATAATTGAAAGTATTTTTATTTATTGTAATTCTCAATAATTTTATTTATTACTGACGAGTCCTTGTTACCTAACTTTTTATCAATAGTTTTTTGCATTAATTGATTGACATATCTAGCTCCTTTTAATTGTATCTTCAGTTTCTTTGCAAGCTTATTAGCTATATTTAAATCCTTTAGATGAAGGGATGCCTTAAATCCAGGTTTATAGTTTTTGTTAATCATTCTTAGACCATGTATATCTAATATCATGCTATACCCAAAACCACCTAATAATGCATCTCGTACAAGTTTCTGATTACATCCAGATTTTTTAGCTAGGATTAATATTTCACTAACTGCCATCATTGTTTCTGCTACTAAAATCTGATTACAAGCTTTTGTAATCTGCCCTGATCCACTCTTTCCAATATACTTAATATTTTTTCCTAAAACTTTTAAAATAGGTTTAACTTTATCAAATGTTTTTCTTTTTCCTCCTGCCATTATTGATAATTCTCCATTTATTGCACCTATTTCACCGCCAGAAACAGGAGCATCGATAAGATCAGAATCTTTCTTTTTTAGTTGATTAGAAATAGAGATGGTTGTTTCAGGATCAATAGTACTCATATCAATTATGATCGAACCTTTAGTAATATGTTTATGCAAACCATCTGCTCCTAAAACAACATCAAAAACATCTTTGGAGTCAGGTAAGTTTGTAATTATTGTCTTTGACTTGCGTGGAATATCTTCAATTTTAGGTATAAATTCACCACCAAGCCTTCTAATCTCATTTATGATAGACTTTTTTCGTGCAAAAAAAATTACATGATAATTAGATTTTAATAAATTTTTGACCATAGGTTTCCCCATTATCCCTAATCCTACGAAGCCAATAATTTTCTTAAGTTTTTTAGCCATCACATGCTATATTATATATTATCTTTAAATTAATTATATGATACTTGATTATAAAGGACTAACAGAAACGAAAACAATACCACAGTCATCTATCTACATGATACATGGCAGTCCTAGAATTCTTCAAAATGAAATAGAAAAAAGAATAGAAAATTATTATAAAAATTATGAATTTTTATCTAAGAAAAATTTTATACTTGATACGGATTCGTCAATAGAAGAGATTGAAAATGAATTACAATCTTTATCATTATTTGATGAAAAAAAAATAATTACAATAAACATTGTATCAAAAACACTACCGTCAAAAATCAAAACCGTTCTAACAAAAAATTTAATTCCAGAAAGTATTAAAATTATTCTTAAATTAGATAGACAGCAAAGCTCTTTTAAAAAAAATGCATTCTATCAAATGTGTTCAAAGTCCGAATGTGTGATAGAAGTTTATGAATTACAAGGAGCATATCTTAAAAATTGGGTTAAAAACAAATTAATTAAAAATCAAATTAATTTTTCCGACGAACTATGCACTTCTCTTATTGAAAAAAATGAAGGCAATACCTTATCTATAGCTCAAGAACTCTATAAGCTGACTTTACTCGAAAAAGATTTTACTAATGAAAATATAAACAAAATGAATACGAATTACAAATTCAACGAATTTTCTTTAATTGATGCTATACATGATGCTGATTTGATTAAATCTTACAAAATTCTAGATTATTTGAAATTGATTAATGTTCAGCGACCTTTCATCTTATTTCTTTTAAATAATGAAATCAAAAAAATATATAATTTAAAGAATAATAATGATTGTTTAATACCTACTTTTAAATTAGAAAAATATAAAAGACTTACCAGTAAATATAATAACGATATCTTAGAAGATTTTTTGAGATTTTCACAATTTATAGATTTGAATATTAAATCCAATAAAAATAATATAGATACATGGCATTTATTATCAGTCCTGATATCATGTTTTGTATTAAATATTCCTTCTCAAAATTATTATAAAGATAAAAATGGAACAATCTTCAATTAAAAAGTATATTCAACAAGTATGCGTCAGAGCTTCTAATGCTTCCAGGACAAGTGCTATGAGGTCTACACAAGAAAAAAATAGATTACTTGACTTAATAATTAAAAATATTACTAAAAATACTAAAAGTATACAAAGAAATAACTCTTTGGATATAAAAGCAGCTATTAAAAATAAAATACAAGAGGCCATGATTGATCGACTAACTTTAACTCCTAAGCGAATAAAGTCAATGTGCGACGGACTACAAGCAATCATAAAAATTCCTGATACATTATATAAATTAGTTAATTCTAAAAAACAAAAGAATGGAATCACTGTAAGTCAGATGAGAGTACCTTTGGGTGTAATTGCGATGATATACGAGTCAAGACCTAATGTTACTATAGATGCAGCTGGATTATGTTTAAAGTCTGGAAACAGCGTTATTCTAAGAGGTGGCTCAGAAGCAATTCACACCAACAAGATACTAATGAAAATTATCAAGATGTCTTTACAAAAATCAAATTTTGATAACTACATGGTTCAATTGATTGAGACAACTGATAGAAATGCTGTAAATCATTTGCTTAAAATGGATAAGTGTATTGATGTAATCATTCCTCGTGGCGGAAAAAGTCTTATCAAGAAAGTTTCGAAAGATTCAAAAATACCTGTAATTAAACATTTAGATGGTAATTGTCATGTTTATGTAGATAAGTATGCAAAAGAACAATTAGCAGAAAAAATTGTAATTAATTCTAAAACTCAAAGATATGGTGTATGTAATGCGATGGAAACACTTTTGATCCACGAAAAATTTTCAAAAGATTCAACTCGTTCGATAGTCAATAAACTTCTTGAGATGGGTGTCGAACTAAGAGGTTGTAGAAAAACGAAAAAAATAAACAATAAAATTAGAATAGCTACAGAAGAAGATTGGTTTACTGAATATTTAGCACCAATTCTTTCTGTAAAAATAGTATCAAATATAGATGAAGCAATTAATCATATAGAAAAATATGGCTCTAAACACACGGAGGCAATCATTTCAGATAATGACAAACAAATTGATAAGTTTACAAAAATAGTTAATTCAAGCTCTGTAATGTCAAATACATCGACTAGATTTGCTGATGGTTTTGAATACGGGTTGGGAGCAGAAATAGGAATTAGTACAGATAAATTACACGCACGAGGCCCGGTTGGTTTGGAAGGTTTAACAAATTTAAAATTTGTAGTGAGTAGTAAAGGGAAAATACGTAATTAAAATGACAAAAAGGTTAGGTATTTTTGGAGGATCGTTTGACCCTATTCATTTGGGACATATAATACCTGTGAAAAATATTTATGAAAAATATCAGCTTGAGAGTGTATTTTTTGTACCTGTAAATATACCAAACTCTTCAAAAAAAATTGTTGCATCAGCAGATTACAGATTACAGATGTTGAAAGTTTCACTCAGCAATTATTCTAATTTTAAAATAGATGATAGAGAAATTAAAAGAGGAGGTATCTCGTTCAGTTATGAAACAATTTTGGAAATTAGCCAAAATTATTCAGATCATCAAATTTTTTTCATTATTGGTGATGATGCATTAAAAAATTTACATACTTGGAAGCAGTACAAAAAAATTTTTGAAATATGTAATATTATTGTGACAAAGAGGTTTGAGAAAAATTTTAGTGATTATAGTGCTTTAGTAATTAATCAATACGTCAAATCTCATATAAAAGAACATCAGACTGTATTTTCTGATTCATCATATGGTAATATAATTTTAGAGAATACACCTGTTATAAATGCCGCATCAAAGGAGATTAGAGAAAAATTGATGAAAAATGAGAACGTCAGTAATTTGGTGGATAAGAATCTCGAAGCGTGGCTTAAAAAAAATAAAGTTTATTAATATATGAAATCATTAAAACAATTTATGATAGATGTTTTGGAAGATAACAAGGCTGAAAATATAATATCTATAAATGTCAAAAACAAATCGTCAATTACAGATATCATGATATTGGTATCAGGTAGATCCACCAGGCATGTTCAATCAATTGCAGATAACTTAATAAATAAACTTAAAAAAAATAAGATTAAACCTCTTGGAATTGAAGGATATTCGCAATCCGAGTGGATACTTATTGATTATGGAGATATTCTTATTCACGTTATGCATCCTGATGCAAGAGAGTTTTATTCAATTGAAAAGTTATGGGATGAAAGCTTACAATCAGATGGTTTAATATATCAATAGTAAAATGAATAAATTTGTTAAATCTTTTTCTTATTTTTTTTCATTCACTATAGTATTTTTATTTTTGTTTGTAGCTATTACAGAAAATACAAATATTATTGATGCTAATTTTAAAAAACCTATAATATCTAAAATAGAAAAATCATTTGATATTAAAATACAAATTAAAAAAATTGATATTAATTGGTATGGAATATCTCCAATAATAAATTTTCATGATATTAAAGTTTTTAATGAAAATAACGATAATCAAATAATTGAAGGGGAAAGACTTGAGGCTTCATTAGATATTATTAATTCAATTCAAAACTGGGAATTAACACTCAAAGAATTGAATCTTGTCCACACTGATATAAACTTTTCATATGAAGGTGGTCGACTCTTTTTTAGAGGGAAAGATATTTTAAAATATGATAATTTAGCCAATAACAAAAAATCAACAGACAAATTTTTAGATCTTCAATTTAGAATCAGCAAATCTAAAATTACAATCAATGATACAAAAACAAATAATATTTATCGTTTGAATAATATAAATTTAGTCTTGGTAAAAGCAAATTCTATCACTAAAGTTTTTACAACTTTCAACTATAATGATTCTGAAGAATTAATTCAGTTAGCAGCTAATTTAATTAACACTAAAAATAAACTTTCTGGTCAAATATATACAAAAGGAAATAATCTTAATCTTCAAAAAATATCATTCATGTCTAATATATATAATTTCTCATCAGAAAAGTTAAATTATCAGGTCTGGATTAATCTGAAAGCAGATAGTATTACATCTGTTCATGGTAATATATCATCTGAAAATATAACCATTCATAACGACTCAAATCATAATATTTTTAAAAATGTACATGCTAATGTAAAGTATGAAAAAGATAAAGACATTTCTTTTATAACATTATCTAATTTAGATTTTAATTCAAAAAATCATGAGTATTCGAATAATGAGATACTTTTAAAAATATCTAACAAATCGAAAATGAGTCTTTTCATTAAACAAATTTTTGCATCTGATTTAAAAAATTTAATTCTAGTCAACACTTCTAATAAAGAAAAGCGTCTCAACACACTTCTAAACAATATCAATCATGGGGAAATTAAAAATCTCAATGTGTATCAATTCAACAAAGTACCAAAATCACAATTATCTTTTAAATTTGATGAAATTGACTTTCAAGATACTGAAAATTCCTTACATATTAAAAATCTATCAGGTAATTTTATTGGAAGTTTTTTTAATGGTTACCTAAAAATCAATAATGGCAAAACAAAAATTAATATTCGTGATAATGAAGGCTATCTTCAATTGGACAAAATTAAGGGTTCACTGAGTTATCAAATCAAAGGAATATCACTCTATTTCAATACGAATAATTTAATGATCAATGAGAATCATAGATTGTCGATTAATGGCAATGCGCAACAAGATAAATTAAATTATAGAGTTCAAAGTAGTGGATCCTTAAACTCCTTATCAGAGATGATAAATGTGCAAGAAGATACAATTGATCTTAGAAAAAACTTTAAAATATATGGTGATTATAAAATTGATATTAGATCTGATAATACAAATATATATGGTGCTCTTAATTTAAAAAATATGGTATTAGAAAATCAAACAAACGACTTTATCATTAATAAATTAAACACAAGAATAAATTTTTCTGATGATTATATTATTTCAAACAAATCTCAATTTTTTTTGAATAAATCTCCATTTAAGTTTCAAATAAATACAGATATATTAAACAATAAACCTAAGTATTTTATAAAAACTAGTGGACAATTAAATTCAAACTTAATTGGAAAATACACTAAATTAGATTATAAAAAATACATTAGTGGAGAAACTAAATCAAAAGTCATATTATATTATGAACCTAAAAATATTGAAAAAAAAATCCATGTTACTTTGATAAGCGATTTACTTGGTTTAAAAATTAATACCATTAAACCATTCTATAAAAAATCAAATCAAAAAAAATCATTTCAAGTTTCATATATCATAAATCCTATTAAAAAATACAGATTACAGATAATTTTTGATAAATATAAGATACTTTTAAATAAGAAAGATAAAAATTGGCTGGTTAATGTAAATTCACCTTTTATACAAGGCAATGTTTTATTACCATTAAAAATTTCTCCTGACAATCGTATTAAAGCAAAGCTAAAATATTTTAATATTGACAATTTCAGCTTTAAATCAAAACCTGATGATATCCCTTATATGCATTTGATAGCCCAACAAGCAAAAATTGGAGGTGTTCTTTTAGACAATGTCTCTGTAATTTTAACGCCATCAAAAGATACTTTGAAAATTGAGAAATTAAAATTTAGCAATGCTTATTTATCCATGAATGCAAATGGCACATGGACTACTAAAAATAAAAAACAAGAAACTTTTTTTGTGGCAGATTTTAAAAGCGACAATTTTGGTAGAGCTCTAAAAGGATTAGGGCATGATGGTTTGGTTAAAAAAGGGACTTTAAATGCAAAATTAAGTGGCTCATGGAAAGGTTCACCTGACATGTTTGAGCTTTCTAAATTAAATGGTGATGTCAAAATCAATGTTAAAGATGGAGAAATTCTGCAGGTTGAAAAACAAGCAAAAGCAATAGGGCAAGTACTTGGATTATTTAGTATATCTTCTCTTCCCAAAAGATTGAATTTAGATTTTAGTGATTTATTTTCTAAAGGTTTGCAGTTCAACGATTTAAATGCTGAGATGGATTTTAATAATGGATTAGCTAATACAAAAAAAATGATAATTGTGGGTGGTTTTGGTGAAATGAGATTAACAGGAGAAACAAACCTAAGGAAGAAAACTTATAATCAGATTCTTTTATATATACCAGATTTATCATCTACAAGTTTAATTACAGGTGCTGCGATAGGAGGGCCTGTTGGTGCTGTTGCATCTATTTTTTATGATCAATTGCTAAAAGAATTTGGTATTGATACTAATAAATTAGCTGCTATTGAATATTCTCTTACAGGGCCTTGGGATAATCCTGATATAAAAGTCACTCAGTCATTTAAACCTATTTTGAATTGATATATCCTATCTATTGTGGGAGAAAAATGTCAACGGTTGCAGCTATTCAATTAACATCCGGACCTAACATACAAGCTAACTTGTATGAAGTGGCGTTATATTTTGAAGAATTAAGTAAATTAAAGTGTAAATTAGTTGTTTTGCCAGAAAATTTTGCACTTATGCCTGAAAAAGATAATGATTTTTTGAAATATGCTGAAAAAACAGGTAGTGGAATTATTCAAGATTTTTTATCTGAAAATGCTAAAAAATATAAATTTTGGATTGTTGGTGGAACAATACCAATAAAAACAAAGAACCCAAACAAATTAACTGCAACAACTTTTGTATACGATGATAAAGGAAAAGTTGTCTGCAAGTATGATAAAGTTCATCTTTTTGATGTTAAACTCCCAAATTCTAAAGAGTCCTATAATGAATCCAAAGTATTCAATCATGGTAAAGACCTTGTAGTTCTTGATACACCTATAGGCATGACAGGCTTAGTGTGTTGTTATGATTTGAGATTCCCAGAAATTTTTAGATTACAACATAAACATGGTGTCCAATTATTTGTATTACCAGCTGCATTTACTGAACAAACAGGTAAAGTTCATTGGGAGACACTCGTAAAAGCTAGAGCAATTGAGAATCTATCGTACATGATTACAGCTTGTCAAGGCGGCTATCATATGAATGGTAGAAAAACTTTTGGTCATACAATGATTGTCAATCCTTGGGGTCAAGTTTTATCAAAAATTAATGATGGTAAAGGCTTTATAACAGCCAAAATGGATTTAAAACAATTAGCATCAATTAGAAAAAACTTCCCTGTGCTCGAACATATCAGATTACTTAAAAGTTAAATCTCATTAGAGAAATTACGATTTTTGAGAATTCTATAACCAATTATGGCTGATAAGATTGATCCAACAAATATACCTAATTTACTCAAATCTAGTAACTCTGTAGATGAAAAAGCAAGACTGTTTATAAATAGGCTCATCGTAAAACCAATACCACAAAGAAAAGATAAACCTAAGATATCAATTAAATCTAACCCTTTAGGTAATCTACATATGTTTAATTTGATAGATATATAAGTGAACAAAGTAATACCAATTGGTTTGCCAACAAGCAGACCTAAAATAATTCCTAAAGAAATAGGATTGACAAAATTATTTAAGGATAATGAACTTAAATTAATATCACTATTAAAGAAAGCGAAAATTGGTAATATTAATATACTTATATAATTATGAAGTGCATTTTCTATATTTTTTAACATTGATGTCCCGTTAGCTTCTTGATGGTTAGGTATCGTGGCTGCTAGCAGAACACCCGCTATAGTGGCATGAATTCCAGACTTTAAAACAAAATACCATAACAGTAAACCTAATAGAATATATATTCCCATTCTTGTTACACCGATAAAATTGATAAAAATTAGTAATGACAAAACAATTAATCCATAACTAAGATTTATCATACTCAAATCAGACGAATAGAATAAAGCTATAATTAGAACAGCTCCTAAATCATCAATTATGGCTAATGATAAAAGAAATATTTTTAAGCTGGTCGGTACACGACTACCAATTATTAATAAAACTGCTAATGAAAATGCTATATCTGTTGCAGTTGGTATTGCCCAACCTGCCAAGTTTTGTTCGTAGTCATGATTTATAAAATAATATATTAATGCAGGCGCAATCATTCCACCCAGTGCAGCGATACCAGGTGACAGCATTTTAGAGAAGCTAGATAATTCTCCCTCAAGTATTTCTCTTTTCAGTTCCAAACCTATCACAAAAAAGAATATCGCCATTAACCCATCATTAACCCAGTGTTCAATAGGTTTAGATAAATCAAAGTCGCCTATGCTAATAGGTATTACAAAATTTTTTATTTCATAATAGTTATTTTGAAATGGACTATTAACGATTATTAAAGCGAAGATAGAAAAAATTAGTAGTAAAATGCCAGTTTTTTCTTCCTTAGAAAAAAAATTGGTTAAAAAGTCTTGTATTGTAGAAGGCTGACCCATCGCAATTATTATAGCAATTTAAACACCAACTATGTAGTTAAACTATTAAAAGAGATATATCTTTAGAAAAAATATTTTTAGTTAAGTCGCCTATCGATATAAAATCAACACCTTTTATGGCAAATTTATTTATATTTTTTAGATTAATAGAGCCTGAGATCTCTATTTCACATTTTCTTACACATTTAATAACTTCTTTTATTTTTTGTGGTTTAAAATTATCTAGCAAAATCCTATCAACTTTAAATCGGTTAACATATTTAGCAAATTTTAGAGTTTGTACTTCTACGACTACTTTTTTCCCAGTTTTTTTAGCTGCATTGATAGTATTTTGAAAATTATGAATAAATCTGAGATGATTTTCTTTAAATAAGATAGTATCTGATAATGACTTTCGATGAGCTGGGCACCCTGCCTCTAAACATGCTTCCCCATATGGTAGACGTGTCAATGGTAAAGTTTTCCTTGTATGTAAGATTTTAATTTTTGTTTTTGATATTTTTTTTTGATATTTCATGCAATTATCATAAACACCCGACATAGATTGAAGATAATTTAGAGCCGTTCTTTCAGCAATTATAATATTACGATTATTGCCTTTTATTTTAGCTATTAATTGATTTTTTTTAATATATTCACCATCTTTAACTAATGCTTGAACGGTTAGATTTGGATCGACAATTTTAAATACTTTTTTCATCCATTTCATACCATAAACATAAAAGGATTCTTTAGATTTTATCTGTGCTTCAGCTTTTTTATTTATTGGTATAAGTTTTGCAGTAATATCATTTTTATAGCTATCTTCATTAAGGCTATTAATTATATGAAGATGTATCTGTTTGAGTTTATTGTTCATTTTGTTTATTGAAACTATCTCTTAATTTTTTTGTTTGACCAAAGATTAATGGACTTAATAATAACAATGCAATTAAATTGGGAAGGGCCATGAGACCATTCATAACATCAGCAATCAACCATACGAGATTTAATTTTATTATAGCTCCAAATGGAATGATAAAAATCCATAGTATTCTATAAATAGGTATAATTTTTTCTCCAAAAATAAACTCAGCACATTTTTCTCCGTAATAACTCCATCCAATAATTGTACTAAAAGCAAATAAAGTTAAACCAAAGACAACAATATATTTACCCAGCACAGGCAATTCTGAATCAAAGGCTGACATTGTTAGAGCCGCTCCATTAATTCCGTTCAACCAGTTTCCACTTAACAAAATTACAAAAGCTGTGATTGTGCATACAACCAGTGTATCAATCAAGGGTTCTAACATCGAAATAGAACCTTGTTTCATAGGATTATTAGTTTTTGCAGCAGCATGTGCTATGGGAGAACTTCCTAATCCGGCTTCATTAGAAAATACTCCTCTAGATACGCCAAATCTTATAGCTGCCCAAACTGTTGCTCCTGCAAAACCTCCAGAAGCAGCTGTGGCATTGAATGCTGAATCAATAATAAGTGCAAATATATCTGGAACAACATTTGCATTTTTTAAAATTATAAATAAACCTCCAACTACATAAATAATAGACATTATTGGAACGAGTTTTGATGCTATATTACCAATACTTTTGATACCACCCAATACAACTAATCCCACTAGCAGAGCAACCGACAGCCCAATCAAGAGTTTAGAAATACCAAATTCATTGTTGACAACTTGTGTAACAGAGTTTACTTGAACTCCATTGCCTATACCAAACGCCGCTATCATTCCAAATACTGCAAATAAATATGCTAGAAAATGATATTTTTGGTCTAACCCATTTTTAATATAATACATTGGACCTCCAACAATATTTCCATTTGCATTTTTTTCTCTAAAATAAATAGCTAGAAATGCTTCACAGTATTTTGTAGCCATTCCAAACAATGCCGTTAGCCACATCCAAAAAATTGCACCTGGTCCACCAAGAAAAATTGCAGTTGCGACGCCCGCTATGTTTCCGGTTCCAACCGTCGCCGAGAGAGCAGTCATTAGTGATTGAAACGATGATATATCACCATCACTTTGTTTTTTTTCTTTTCGGAAAAGCGATTTGAATCCAAAATTTATATTAGTGATAGGAAATGCCTTGAGACCAATTGTCAAATAAATTCCAACACCAAGCAATAAAGATAAGGTGATCGGTCCCCATACCAGACCACTTATATCATTTAGTAAATTTGTGAAATTCATTGTTTTTGGATAACATTAATTACATTTTCTCGGAATTTATTTTCCTTTTTAAGTTCATCTACAATTATATCTGAATAATGAGGTATATTTCGTTTTTTATCTAGTTTGGTTGCTACTATAGAAGAATATTGACAATGTTTATATTGTTTCTTCAAAGATATTAAAATATTATCAATAGAAAAATTTTTTTTATCATTAAAAATAATCAAACCACCTGTTCTCAAACTATCAAAGGCATCTTCTATATATTTAATTTTTTCCTCAACATTTTCTATATTATCATGAAGCTTAAATACAGTTATCACATCAAAAAGATTATCTGATAAAATTTTATCTGAAAAATACACATCCAGTTTTTTTGAAAAACCATCTGATAGATATTTGTTATAAGTATCATTTTTTTCTGCATTATTTGTTATAAAGGATGCTTTATTTACATTGATATAATCACTTTGAAATATTTCAGAAGACAATAATCCGTCTCCATCTATCTCGCAAAAAGTTATAGGTTTCTTTCTTCCAAAAAAATCTATAATTATTTTTTCAACAATTGCACTTATAGTGGCATTAATAATATTTTTTTTAATTATTTTATGAAATTCATTTTCATTTTCAATCCCCTTCTCTTTTAATTGTTCAAAATAATGATCAAATAAATAATTTAGAGAACTATTTTTTTTTGGTGGTTCTTTTCTTCCAATTCTTACTGACATTACCCCATCATTTTCTGCCCAAATATTACTCATACCCCACCATTTTATTCTGCTTCTAAAAATATCTTCTAATGCGCTTCTCGACCAGTAGTTTTTTTCTATTCCCTGTCTTTCGGCATAAACTGGAAGTACTACGTAACCATTTTTATCTACAAGATATAATAAATATCTTAAAAAAACTGCACCCCAATTATTTGCAAATAATGGAACACTTAATCCGATATAAATTCTATTAAAAATATGTTTATTGAATGGAAAAAAAGCAGAACTTATCTCCTCTTTTTTTATAAGATCAGTAAATTTTTTTGAATTTAATGTCAGACTTATTATACTGCGATCCGGCTTGATCATCCCATGCTTATCACGCATATCTGAACAATAATAATCAATATCTTCATTTATATATTTTTCTGATTTGTGTAGAATAATATCTGTCATTTGTTTGTCTTATTATAAGTTTATGAGATAATAACATGTGACATAAAGAGCAACAATACATCATAATCTATATGAGTATTGTCCTCACGTTTTATGAAAAACTACTCTTATTTTTTGGGGTTATAGTGTTAATAAATTATATTCATTGGCTTAAATATGGAACTTAGTGTTGTTTGGATGTACTTGGGGTTTTTTCTGGCAGCCTATTCGGTTATTGCAAATGACTCTATTCAAACATTAGGTACATTTCTTTCTGCTAATAAAGAAAGGTTTTCTTGGTATACACTTTGGTTTGCTGCTTCAATTATGTTGGTTTTTACTATTACCTATGGTTGGTATTTTTATGATGGAGATATTTCATATGAAAGATTAACACGAATACCATATCAAGAAGTCCAATGGTATCACGCTCTTGCTCCAGGGATTTTACTTCTTTTAACGCGTGCTGGAATTCCAGTTTCCACTACATTTTTAGTATTATCAGCTTTTGCTACTATAACAGTTCTTGAGAAAATGCTTATAAAATCAATTGTTGGTTATGGTGTGGCTGCAATAACCGCATATCTTGTTTGGATTATTTTGGAACGATTTATTAATGAAAAAACAGAACACCCAGTACACAGAAACTTTTGGAGAGTAAGCCAGTGGGTAACAAGTGGATGGTTATGGTTTGCATGGCTGCAACATGATATGGCAAATATTGCAGTTTTTTTACCTAGACAGCTCATGTTAGGTGATTTGATAATAGTGTTAATCACGCTTATTTTAATTCTTGGATACGTTTTTTATACAGGAGGAGGAAAAATTCAAGAAGTGGTAATTAGCAAGCATGGAGCAAGATTCGCAAGATCTACTACTATTATTAATCTTGTTTATGCTTTTGTTTTGTTTTATTTTAAAGAACTTAATGATTTACCAATGTCCACAACTTGGGTTTTTGTAGGTTTGTTATCAGGACGAGAATTGGCTATTTCATCAGTCATTGAAGATTATCGTTTTAAGTATGTATTCCCAATCATTGCAAAAGATTTTGGTAAGATGATGTTTGGATTAGGGGCAAGTGTTGCGATTGTTCTAATAATTCACCAAGTAATAGTACCTAATGGATTATAACCAATCATTCAATAAATTACTTGTTTTAGCAATTTCTTTATATCTATTTTTTGGTGTTAATAATATATTTGCAGGACAAATAGAAAACAAATCAAAAAATTTCTCAACAGAAGCAAAGAAAATAAAAAAAAGATCTAGCGCAACTTTCTACGGTCGACTTTGGATTCAGTATGATAATACTGATGAGGAAACCGGTTCTAACGATATGAAATCATCTCTTCGTGATAACGAAGGTATGGGACGATTCGGTATAAAGGGCAAAGAGAGTATCGGTAATGGTTATACCGTGAATTATAAAATTGAATATGCTATAGATTTAGGTGATGGTATAGCAACATCTGATAGTACAACTTGTTCCAGAGATAACGTTTCTGGAAGTAAAAAAGATTGTCAGACTTTTCTACTTAAACAAGGTTGGATTGGATTTTTAACACCTATTGGTCAATTTAAATTTGGTTCAATGGAGTCTCCTTATAAATATCTTGCAAAACATGATATTTTGCACGATACAATTTCACAAGCTCGTGATACGAGAATGATTTCTCAAGGCTCTATGTCACACAGCTCGTACTGGAGAGAATCTATGCAGTATGAATTAAAATCTGGAAACTTAAGATTTGCAGCGATCTATGGCATTGGCGAGAGTTCAAATAATTCCGTAACAAACAAAGACTCAGGTCTTGGAATTGAGTATAAAAACTTCTTGATACCAAACTTTAGTGTTGTATATGCAAGAAATCATGATGATAGCGCAGATGAAGAAAATACCAAATACACAATTACATATGATATGAAACTAGACGGTAAGAAAAAAATTAAAGTTTGGTACATGCATGAAGATGTTGAATTAGATACTAAATTATTTACCACATCTGGTAATGGTGAAGTTGATTGGTATGGCATAAGATATTCATCAGGTCCTATGACTTTACAATATTCTTATGCTGACGCTAAGCATGATGATGCGTCCAACAAAGACCGTGATGGCTATAACATTGGTATGACATACAAATTGTCCAAGCAAAGCAGATTATATGTTGGACATTCTGATAGTGAAGCTGGATCAGGTGATGGTACAAACCAAGATATATCATCAACTATGCTAGGAATTAGACATGACTTTTAAAGTTATTTAAGTTTTTTTAAAGAATAGACCTAATTATTTTACATCTAATTTACTAAAGTATTTTGTTAGAATATTGCAATGTTTCTATTTAGGTAGATAATAAGAGGCATGGAAAATGATAACACAAACAAAGATTCTATTACTATAGACCAATTAACGGAAGTTCTAGATAGTGGTGCAATAATGAAAGCTAGAAATTTACTTAATTCATTGTATCCGTCAGAAATTGCCGATGTTATCGAAGGAACTCCTCGTCATAGAAGAGATTTAATTTGGAAATTAGTAAGTAATGATAATAAAGGTGAAACATTGGCTGAACTAAATGAAGAGGTCAGAGAAAATCTTATTGATGAATTAATTGAAGAAGATGGAACCGAAGGGTTAGTAAAAATTTCGCAAAATTTAGATACTGATGATTTAGCTGACATTATCCAGTCTTTACCTAAACATTTAACCAAAAAAACTATTAAAAGTTTAGATAAACAAAATCAAGAGAGACTAGAGAAAGTTCTTTCATTTCCAGATGATACCGCAGGCGGTTTAATGAATACAGATACAGTTAATATAAGAGATAATGTAACAGTAGATGTATTACTCAAATATTTGCGAAGATTAAAAAACTTACCTGAACAAACAGATAGAGTTTTTGTTACTGACAAGATGAACAAATATTTTGGATATGTTTCTATCCAAGATGTTTTAGTAGCTGATCCGTCAAAATATGTTTCAGAAATTATGATTAATGATAGTAATATTATTGATCCAAATCTGGATCAGCATGAAGTAGCAAGGATTTTTGAGAATGCTGATCTTGTTTCTGCGGCGGTTGTTGACTATGATGGGATGCTTTTAGGAAGAATAACTATTGATGATGTGGTCGATGTGATTAGAGAAGAAGCAGATGAATCAGTTTTAAACATGGCTGGTTTAAAAAAAGATGATGATATTTTTGCACCAATTTTCCAGAGCACAAAAAGAAGAACCATCTGGCTTGGGGCGAATTTAATAACTGCCTTATTGGCAGCTACAGCAATTGGTATATTTGAAGCTACAATAGAAAAAGTTGTTGCGCTCGCTATATTAATGCCTATTGTTGCAAGTATGGGAGGTATTGCAGGATCACAAAGTCTTGCGTTAGTTATAAGGGCGCAAGCATTAGATCAAATTGGAAGCACCAATTCCAAATTATTGATACTAAAAGAATCAGCTATTGGATTTTTAAACGGTTTTTTATGGTCAAGTGTTGTTGCCGCTCTTACATATTTTTGGTTTGACAGTCTTTTTTTAGGAATTGTCATTGCTTCAGCTTTGATGATTAATTTAATCATAGGTGCCATCAGCGGTGTAACCTTGCCGTTGATTTTAGCTAAAATAAACATAGATCCTGCTCTTGCAGGGGGTGTAATTTTAACCACTATTACAGATGTTGTTGGTTTTATTTCTCTTTTAGGAATAGCCACATTTATGATGTAAAAAGAATTAGAAAATAATAATATTCTAATATATATCTTTCAACAGCTTATCCACAACTTATATACAACAAAAACACAAGATATTGTGTTATCAAGTAATTACAACCACAAGAAATAGTGTTATAATCGTATTTCATGCGAGAAGAATAATTTATAAAAAGCGAAATGACAGAAGAACAACACAAAATTAATGTAGAAAATCAAACCGATCAAGCTCATTTTGTTGGAAGCGATGAAACATCTCCAGTGCCAGGTCGTTATCGTGTTATGCGAAGAAATGGCAAAGTTACATCATTTGACTTAAATAAAATAGTTGTAGCAATGACTAAGGCTTTTTTGAGCTTGGAAGGAAGCAGCGCAGCTGCATCAACTCGTATTCACAATGAAGTACAGATTTTATCTGAAAAAGTATACAAGGCAATCAAAAGGAGATTCCCTGACGGTGGAGTCATTCATATAGAAGACATTCAAGATCAAGTTGAGTTAGCAATAATGAGAGCTGGGTACCAGGATGTTGCAAGAGCCTATGTAATTTACCGAGAAGAAAGGTCGAAGGAAAGGAGCCAAAAGACCGTAAACAATATAGAAGATCTCCCTATAACAAAGAGTGTTATACTTCCCGATGGCTCCACCGTTCCTTTAGATTTAAATAAACTCAGACTGATTATAAATGAGTGCTGTAAAGGTGTCAGTGACGTATCTGAAGAACACGTTTACAACATAATTGATAAAAACATTTATGATGGAATAAAAAAAGAAGATTTATCTAGTTCAATATTAATTTCAGTTAGACCTCTTATTGAAAAAGAACCTAATTACTCAAAAGTTGTTGCTAGATTATTATTACATTCTATTAATGAAGAAGCTTTTACATTTTTAGGTTTCGAAGATTTTAACCCTTCTTTGGCTGAAATCAAAAAAGTTTACCCAAATTATTTTAGTAGGTATCTTCAAAAAGCTTGTGAATTAAAATTGTTAGATCCGGAATTACTTCATTTTGATTTGAACTATATTGCAAAGAATATTGATGTTAGCAAGGATTTAAATTTTAATTACCTTGGTCTACAAACACTGTATGATAGATATTTTATTCACCACAAAGAAACTAGATTTGAACTACCTCAAGCATTTTTCATGAGAGTAGCTATGGGGCTTGCCATGAATGAGTCTAATCGTGAAGAAAAAACTGTTGAATTTTATAATTTAATTTCTTCTTTTGATTTCATGTGTAGTACTCCGACATTGTTTAACTCTGGAACATTAAGGCCACAATTATCATCATGCTATCTTTCTACATTGCCAGATGATCTAAAAGGTATTTTTCAAGGTATAAGTGATGATGCAATGTTGTCTAAGTTTGCCGGAGGATTAGGAAACGATTGGTCGCAAGTTAGAGCTTTAGGTTCTTATATAAAAGGAACAAACGGGAAGAGCCAAGGTGTAATACCATTCTTAAAAGTGGCTAATGATACTGCAGTAGCTGTCAATCAGGGTGGAAAGAGAAAAGGAGCTATGTGCGCTTATCTTGAAACGTGGCACCTCGATATAGAACAATTTTTAGAATTAAGAAAAAATACTGGTGATGACAGAAGAAGAACTCATGATATGAATACTGCAAACTGGATACCAGATTTATTTATGAAAAGAGTTCATAACAACTCTTCTTGGACATTATTTTCTCCAAGTGATACCACAGATTTGCATGATTTGACTGGGTTAGAATTTGAAAAAAAATATGAAGATTATGAAAAACAAGCTGAAGATGGATTGATTGCTAATTATAAAAAAGTGAACGCTGTTGATCTTTGGAGAAAAATACTTAGTATGTTGTTTGAAACTGGCCATCCATGGATTACTTTTAAAGATCCGTGCAATATACGCTCTCCTCAACAACATACAGGCGTTGTACATTCTTCTAATCTATGTACTGAAATCACTCTTAATACATCAAAAGACGAAATAGCCGTATGTAATTTAGGTTCGATAAATTTAGCTGCACATATTCGTGATGGTGAATTGGATTCTGACAAATTACATAAAACTATAAAGACGGCAATGCGTATGCTTGATAATGTAATTGATTACAATTATTACAGTGTTGATAAAGCAAGAGACTCGAATTTAAAACATAGACCTGTTGGCTTGGGATTAATGGGATTTCAAGATGCTTTATATAGATTAAGAATACCGTATGCATCAGAGGAAGCTATTGAGTTTGCTGATAAAAGCATGGAGTACATAAGTTATTATGCACTTCAGTCATCCATGGAACTTGCAAAAGAAAGAGGATCATATTCAACATTTGATGGCTCATTATGGAGTAAAGGTATTTTACCAATTGATAGTTTAAACATATTAAAGAAAGTTAGAGGTAAATATCTTGATGTAAATACCGATCAAACTTTAGATTGGGATTCATTAAGACAAAGTATAAAATCCAATGGAATGAGAAATTCTAATACACTGGCAATTGCTCCAACAGCAACAATTTCAAATATATGTGGAGTAGCACAATCTATAGAACCTACTTATCAAAACCTTTATGTTAAATCTAATCTTTCTGGAGAATTTACTGTGATTAATCCATATTTAATTGAAGATTTCAAGGAAGCAGGTATTTGGGATGAAGTCATGGTTAAAGATTTAAAATATTTTGATGGACAATTATCATCAATCAGTAGAGTGCCTGATAATTTGAAAAAACTTTATGCAACGTGTTTTGAAATTGATACAAGATGGTTGGTTGAATCAGCAGCTAGAAGACAAAAATGGATCGATCAATCACAATCATTAAATTTGTATATATCTGGAACAGATGGAAAAAAATTAGACAGTGCATATAAACTAGCATGGATCAGAGGATTAAAAACAACTTATTATTTAAGATCATTAGGAGCTACACATGTAGAAAAAAGTACAACAGACAATTCAGACTCAAATTTAAATGCTGTAGAAACATCTAATGGTCAATCAAAAGAGTGTTTAATAGATGATCCTGACTGCGAGGCATGCCAATGATAGATTTTTCTTTCTCAATTAATCAATTAACTTTTGAAATAATTATATATTTTATTTCAGTTGTGAGCGCAATCATTATATTAGCGATATATTATGTTTTGGATAAAAAACGACTAAAAGAGGAAGATAATTTTAAGAAGAATTTTATAAATGGAAAATATATAAGTTTATATCACAATAGATTCAAAGGAGGTATTTGATATGTATAACTGGGATGATCCAATTAAAGAAGCTTTAAACAAAACTGAAAAACCAGTTGTAAACAATAATACACAAGAAAGTGTGTTAAATGAAAATAAAAAATCACAAGTAGATTTAGGTTCACAAGAAGGTTTAACAGGAATTGAGAATATAGAGAAGGGCGGAGAAAGAATAAAAGTTGATGATAAAGCGATTATTAATTGTAGAGCTGATCTTAATCAACTTGTTCCTTTTAAATATGAATGGGCATGGCAAAAATATTTAGATGGTTCAGCTAATCATTGGATGCCCGAAGAAATACCTATGCATGATGACATTAAATTATGGCAAGATCCTAAAGGATTAACTGAAGACGAAAGACAAATTGTTGAAAGAAATCTTGGTTTTTTCTCTACAGCTGATTCTCTTGTAGCTAATAATTTAGTTTTAGCAGTATATAAACACATAACTAATCCAGAGTGTAGACAATATCTACTTAGACAAGCTTTTGAAGAAGCAATTCATACACATGCATATCAATACTGCGTCCAATCCCTTGGTTTAGATGAAAGCAGAATTTTTAATATGTATCGTGAAATACCTTCTGTTGCAACTAAAGCAGAATGGGCTCTTCCTTTTACACAAAGTTTAGGCGATCCAAATTTTAAAACCGGAACCTTAGAAAACAATCAAAGATTGCTAAGAGATTTAATAGCATTTTATGTTGTATTTGAAGGAATATTTTTCTATGTTGGATTTACTCAAATATTATCGTTAGGTAGAAGGAATAAATTGACAGGTGTTTCTCAACAATTCCAATATATTTTAAGAGATGAATCCATGCATATGAATTTTGGAATAGATGTAATCAATCAGATCAAGAATGAAAATCCTGAACTTTGGACAGAAGAGTTTCAAACAGAGATGATCGCATTGATTAAAACAGGTGTAGATTTAGAAACAAAGTATGCCTACGACACAATGCCTCGTCCTATTCTTGGTATGAGCGCACAAACATTTGAAGAATATTTGCAATTCATTGCAAACAGAAGGTTTACCCAAGTTGGTTTACCTCAGCAATATAAAGATGTATCAAATCCTTTTGAATGGATGTCAGAAATTATGGATTTGAAAAAAGAAAAGAATTTCTTCGAAACTCGTGTAACTGAATATCAAACGGGTGGAAAACTAAAATTCTAAAATATTATTTACGATGATTGCAGAGAAGCTTTCTTAACTATGGCTTTATGCAAAACAAGAATAGTGAATGAGAATAGTATTGTTGAAATTAGGGAATATTGAAAAAAGGGTATTCCAGCTAAATAACAACTCAGAAGACCTAATATATTTAACGGATACAATCCCATAGTTAACCAAACTCCAAAATTACTGATTATAAAAAAAATAGACGGGCATAGTATAGATGCAAAAAAAACGGAAACTATGTCTAATTTTTTTATAATTAATGGGCTTAAGTATGTAATTAATAGGAACGAAGCATACACAAAAAACATTGAAGGATTATAACCAAGATATAAATCACTTAATACTTGAGAAGCCATAACAATAATTACCGCTAAACTTCTACTTTGTATATAAAATCCAGTAAAAATCATAAGAGATAATGTTGGGGTAAAATTAGGTATATCAGAGAGCAATCTACTAATTATTAATAGAAAAAAAAGTGTAATGGGTATTATTATTTTCATATTTATAGGGAATTATATCACATATTAAAAATTTGTTGTTATAGTAACATAAGTAGAAATACCTTCTGTGTTATAATTATGAGCTCGTCTATACTTTTTATCAAACATATTATTGATTTTAAAAGAAATAATAAAGTTTTTTGTTTTATGTAAATAATTTGTATTAAATAGCATATAACCGCCTAATCGTTCATAATCATAAATTGAATTATCTCTTGTACTCTCACCTATCATAGATAGAGAAATAATATTATTCACATCAAAGTCATAAGAGAATTTACCAACTATTTTATTTCTTGGTCGTCTTGAAAGTAGTGTATCATTAGTTAAATCATCCGATTCTTGATATGTATAATCAATTTTATAGTCAATTAATTTAAAGGAGTTTTTATAAGCTATTTCAATACCAGTTATTCTTGCTTTATTTAAATTTTGCATAATAGATCCATCAGACTCAATTAAATTTCTGATGTCATTATTAAACACAGATAAAGTTATATAATTAACTGGTGAGAATTTATATTTTAATCCAATTTCAGTAGAAATTGATTCTTCAGGTTCTAAGTTTTTATTTCCACCATAGCCAAATAAATCAGTTCCATCGGGAGATCTAAATGACTTACCTAAACCAGTTGTAACTATGGTGTTATTGTTTAAGTGATATCCAAAATTTATATTACCAGTAAGATAATTACCATATCTTGAATGATTAATAAACCTCAAGCCTGTATTTATTATGCTATTTAAATTTGGAATATATTGTGATTGTATAAAAAATTCATTCACATGATTTGTTATTTTAAAAGATGTCCCATATGATAATTCATATAGTGCTTCATCCGTATATGTAAAACCTAAAATTGTATTTGCATCAAAAAAATTATAATAATTATTTTCTAAATTAATTTGATTTATTTTTGTATGAGTATAGTCAGTGGCAGATGAACTAGATTGGTCAATTTTATTTTGTTTCGAAATATAATTAATATTTGTTTTATAATCAGTATACTTTTTTAATAGCGATAATTTGATATGTCTGTCTTTATGATCTTGCATTAAATTACTACCAAAACTATCATATTCTGTAGTTCCGTCACTTTGATAATAATCTGTTTCAAAAATAGTTTTATCTAACTGATATTGATAATTAATATTTATATTTCTGTTTTTATATTCATGATCTTGAGACGAACTCACTTTTGCTTTATAAGAGTCAGATCTAATCTCTGAATAATTTAAATTCAGATTGTAAAGATTATTTGTATATTTTCTATAAAAATCAATTTTATTAGTATTGAAACGTCCTGAACTTAATGAAAATGATCCTGAATTTTCTAGATCCTTCTTTGTTATAATATTGATTACTCCACCTATTGTGTTTCGCCCATATAAAGTTGACATGCTACCTTTTGCAATTTCAACTCTATCAATCATTTTAATTGATATATGTTGTATTGATGGAACTCCTAATGTTCCTGGATTTAATTCAACACCATTAACCAATACTTTTGTATGATTACTCTCAGTACCTCTTAGAAAAATTGATTTTGTTTGTCCTGGGCCACCATTGCTACCTATACTAATTGAACTAGAAAAATTTAATAAATTATCAACAGTATCAAAGCCATATTTCTCGATCTCTTCTGATGTTATGATTTCAATAGCAGTCAGAGAGTCAAAAATAGAACTAGGTCTCTTAGGAGTAATTACAATCTCATCTAAATTTGAATCTGCGAATACAATATTGAACGCAAGAATATTAATTAAAAATGTTTTTAAAAAGTTTCTACCCATCTTAGAAATAAGCACCTCCGCTTTATGGGGTTCCCATCATGTTGGTCTTCGGACTCTATATACCGTTGCGGGGGCAGTGCAGATTATCTTTTACTGACTTTCCCAACTTCATGAGACTTTTAATTTTTAATGCCTGTACCTTTTGATAAAAGGGACAATGCAATGATGTATAATATAAATGTTATTGAAGTAATAATCAAGATAGAAAATTCTATGTTCATTTCTTCTATACCTAAAAAACCATATCTAAATGCACTTACGATATAAGCAATGGGATTGAATAATGAAATGTTTTGCCAAATTTCAGGCAATAAATCAATAGCGAAGAATGTCCCCCCTAAATATGTTAGTGGTGCGAGAATAAAAGTAGGAACAATGTTTATATCATCCCAAGTTTTTGCAAATACAGCATTAATAAATCCGGCAGTTGAAAACAAAAATGCGGTCATGAATGTCATAAACACAGTCAACCATATATTAACAATTTCGAGATCAGTAAAAAAAGTTACAACTACATATACAGCTATTCCTACAGCAAAGCCTCGCAAAACACCACCAGTGATATAACCAAGTAAAATAATATTGTTTGGAACAGGAGAAACTAATAGTTCTTCAATACTTTTCATAAACCTTGAACTATAGAATGAACCTACTACATTCATATAAGAGTTTGATATTACGGGCATTATAATCAGTCCTGGTATTATATAATCCATATAACTGAAATTTTTTATTTCCCCAATTCTTTCACCGATGAAATTACCAAAAATTATTATATATAAAAACATGGTTACTACCGATGGCAGAATAGTTTGTATCCATATTCTGGCAAATCTTAAAAATTCTTTTATTACTATGGTCTGATATGGAATTAAAATTTCTTTTTTCATAATCGTCTAATCATCCGTAAGTTGAATAAAAACTTCTTCTAGTTTATTTCTTTTATTCAAAATACTTCCAACATCAATTTTCATATATTTTAATTTTTCAATTATATCTGTTACAGACATTGTGTCCGTTGTTATTTCACACGTATATGAATCAATTTTATCTATCTCACAATCATCTATCACAGGCATACCATTAAGTGGTTGAGTAGTTTTCACAATATAAGTATGTTGATTTTTTATACGATAAATTTCATCCATAGTTGATTTCTGAACAATATTACCTTTATGAATAATTGCAAGATTTTTACATAGTCTTTCAGCCTCTTCTAGGTAATGGGTAGTTAGTATGATAGTGACACCTTGTTCATTTAGTTCCTTGAAAAAATCCCACATATTTAATCTAAGTTCTGTATCTACACCAGCCGTCGGTTCATCTAGTATTAATAATTTAGGATCATGAATCAATGCTTTGGCTATCATCATTCTTCTTTTCATCCCACCTGATAATTCTCTTGGTGTATTTTTTCGTTTATTCCAAATACCTAATTGATTTAAAAGTTTATATATTTTTTCTGCAGCTAATCTTTTTTCTATACCAAAGTATCCAGCAATATTAAACATTGTTTCTTCTACTGTAATAAATTGATTTAAATTATATTCTTGTGGAACCAAACCAATGTTTCTTTTAACTAGTTCTGGTTTTTGTTGAATATCATCACCAAACACACAAACTCTTCCGGATGTGATTGTAACTAGAGAAGAAATTATACCTATCACTGTTGATTTCCCCGCTCCATTTGGACCCAAAAATGCGAAAAGATCACCTTTTTTCACTGACAAATTGATACAATTCAATGCTTGAACACGATTTTTGTATATTTTATCTAAATTAATTATATCTATTGCATTTTCACTCATATAAATACCTTAATAAAAAGAAGTTTTTTTTCAAAATATTTGACAATGTTATATACTAACGTAAACTTATCGAGTTATAACAGATAAACAGTATATATCAAGACCATATTATAGATAAAAGAAAAATGAGTCATACATCCTATAAGAGCGCAAAAGTTAGACTTCAAAGAAGTGAATTAGCCGTACCTGGCTCGTCACCAAAAATGTTTGATAAAGCCCTAAATTCTGATGCAGATTATGTGTTTTTGGATTTAGAAGATGCGGTTGCGCCAAATGATAAAGTTACTGCTAGAGAAAATGTAATAAAATCTCTTAAAGAAATGGACTGGAGAAGTAAAGGCAAGACTATTTCAGTCCGAATAAATGGTTTAGATACTCATTACATGTACAAAGATGTTATTGAGCTAATGACTGAAGCGGGAGAATATATTGATACCATCCTTATACCTAAAGTTGGCGTGAGAGACGATGTTTATGTAGTGGATTGTTTAGTTTCACAAATAGAACAAGAGAGAAATCTCAGTTCAAAAATTGGATTAGAGTGTCTTATAGAAAGTGCTTTAGGAATGGTTAATATTGCAGAGATTGCACAATCCAGTTCTAGATTAGAAGCATTGCATTTTGGTGTAGCAGATTATGCGGCAAGTTTGAGAGCAAGAACTGTTGTAATAGGTGGGCTCAATCCTAATTATCCAGGCGATCAATGGCATCATGGTTTATCAAAATTAGTTGCAACTTGTAGAGCATTTGGTTTAAGACCAATTGACGGTCCATTTGGAGATATTAAAGATTCTAATGGTTATATAGATGCTGCTAAAAGAGGAGCAGCGATTGGTATAGAAGGTAAATGGGCAATTCATCCATCTCAAATTGAACATGCTAATGAAGTTTTTTCTCCACCGTCGGAAGAAGTAGAGAAAGCTAAAAGAATAATAGAAGAATTAAAAAAAGCTGCTGATGAAGGACGAGGTGCAGCGCAATTAGATGGTCGTATGATTGATGCGGCATCAGAAAGGATGGCTGAAAATATTGTCAATATTGACAATTTGATACAATCAAAAAAATAATGAATATACACGAATATCAAGCAAAAGAAATTTTAACTAAATTTGGAGTATCTATACCTAGAGGTGGCATTGCATACAGTCCTGAAAATGCTAAAGATAGAGCAGCAGAATTAGGCGGAGAAATGTGGGTTGTTAAAGCACAGATACATTCTGGTGCAAGAGGTAAAGCTGGTGGTATAATAATTTGTAAAAGTCTGCAAGAAGTTTCTGATGCTGCAAATAAATTATTAGGTAAAACTTTAGTCACACATCAAACAGGTCCGGCAGGCAAAACAGTTCAAAGAATTTATATTGAAGAAGCTACTGATATTAAAAAAGAATTTTATTTGGGTTTAGTTTTTGATAGAAGTTCCGAAAGTATTATGGTTGTTGCGTCTTCTGAAGGTGGTATGAGTGTAGAGGAAATAGCGAAAGAAAAACCTGAGACACTAATTAGAGCCAAAGTAGAGGCAGCAGTTGGAATGCAAAACTTTCAAGCTAGAGAAATTGCTTTTAGTTTAGGAATAGAAGCTAAAGCAATATCAAGATGTGCTGAAGCAATTTTAGGTTGTTATAAAGCATTCAGTACATCTGATGCTACTATGGTAGAAATTAACCCTTTAGTGTTAACTGGAGATGATCATATTTTGGCGCTGGACTGTAAAATGTCATTCGATGATAATGCCTTGTATAGAATTCCAAATATTGCAGAACTCAGAGATAAATCTCAAGAAGATCCAAAAGAAACATATGCTGCAGACAGAGGGTTGAACTATATATCGCTTGATGGTGATATAGGTAATATTATTAATGGTGCTGGTCTGGCAATGGCATCTATGGATATGATTCAATTAGCAGGTGGTCAACCAGCAAATTTTCTTGATGTGGGTGGCGGCGCAACTCCTGAGAAGTTTGTAAAAGCATTTAAACTAATTTCTGGAGATCCAAAAGTCAAAGTAATTTTAATTAATATTTTTGCTGGCATCAATAGATGTGATTGGGTAGCGCAGGGCATTGTTGATGCGCTTGATCAGTTAAATATTAAACAACCTTTGATTATTAGGTTAGCAGGCACGAATGTAAATGAAGGTATGAAAATATTAAAAGAAAGTAAGATTGATTATATAGAGGCTTCTACACTTGAAGAGGCTGCAAACAAAGCTGTAAAAGCTTTGGCAGATTTAGGATAAATTTAAATATGGCAATATTGATAGACGAAAAATCTAAGATTATCATTCAAGGTTTTACAGGAAAAATAGGTACTTTCCATGCTAAAGAAATGATGGAGTACGGAACAAATGTAGTTGGCGGTGTTACGCCAGGTAAGGGCGGCCAAACACATCTCGATAAGCCAGTTTTTAATACAGTTAAAGAAGCAGTTAGCGAAACTGGAGCTGAGGCAAGCATACTATTTGTTCCGCCTGCTTTTGCAGCAGACTCAGCTATGGAAGCAGCTGACGCTGGAATCAAGACACTTGTGGCTATAACTGACGGTATACCAGCTCATGATATGATTAAAGTAAAACGTTATATGAGAAGATATAAAAATGAAGATAGGATGACTATGGTTGGACCTAATTGCGCAGGAGTTATAAGTCCTGGTAAGTGTATGTTAGGTATTATGCCTGGACATATATATAAAGAAGGTAATGTTGGAGTAATAGGCAGATCTGGAACCCTAGGATATGAAGCAGCTCAACAAATGAAAAACCTTAATATAGGGATTTCTACAAGCGTAGGTATTGGTGGAGATCCAATAAATGGAAGTTCATTTAGAGACCACCTTGAAAAATTTGAAGAAGACAACAATACAAAAGTTATTTTAATGATTGGAGAAATTGGTGGTCCTCAAGAAGCAGAAGCAGCATCATATGCAAAAGCAAATGTATCTAAACCTGTCATCGCATATATTGCTGGATTAACCGCACCAAAAGGTAAAAGAATGGGACATGCTGGTGCAATTGTAAGTGCTTTTGGTGAATCAGCTGCTGAAAAAGTTGAGATTTTAAAAGAAGCAGGAATTACAATTGCTAAAAACCCATCAGTAATTGGAGATACAGTTGCTTCTATTTTAAAAAATCTATAAATGGAAATTAAATATAGTTTAATTGATATAGGTGCGAATTTAACTCATCCTGAATTACATAAAAAGATAGAAACTGTAGTAGATAACATACGTAAAGCAAATATAGAAAAAGTTATTATTACATCATCGAATATAGATGACACAATCATGGCACTGAAAATTATCGATTTATATCCAGATCTATTTTATACAACAGTTGGATTTCACCCTCATAATGCTAAAGATTGTACTGACACTGCATTGGAACATATAAAAAAATTACTTCATAATGCACATATAGTTGCCATTGGAGAATGCGGATTGGATTATTACAGGGAATATTCTCCTAAAGAAAAACAACTTTATTGTTTTGAAAAACATTTAGAGATTGCATCAACTACCACAAAACCACTTTTTCTACATGAACGACACGCATTCAAAGATTTTTTTAATTTGCTGAATAAATATGTAAATAGTTTAAATAAGTATGTAGTTCATTGTTTTACAGGCGATAAAACCCAATTAAAATCTTATATAGATATTGGCTGCTATATTGGCATCACTGGATGGATTACAGATAATTCGAGGGGTCAACATCTACAAGATCTAATCAAATATATACCAGAAGATAGACTTATGATTGAGACAGATGCTCCATATTTAATACCTCATAACATTAATTTCAAACATGATGGTATTAATGAGCCTGCATTTCTTACATATGTGGCAGAAAAAATTTCTAAATGCTTATCTAAGGATGTAAACTATATAAAAGATAAAACTACTAATAATGCTAAAACATTTTTTAATATATAAGAATAAATCATGGAAAAATTAGAATTACCCCATAATAAAAAAAGATTATTATTACATTCATGTTGTGCTCCATGTTCAGGCGATATTATGTTGCAGCTCAAAGAATCTCAAATAAATTATACTGTCTATTTTTATAATCCAAATATACATCCCAAGAAGGAATATTTATTGAGAAAGGAAGAAAACATGAAGTTTGCTGATAAAAACAATATCTCTTTTGTTGATGCAGATTATGATCCAGCTAATTGGTTTAATTTAACAAAAGGAATGGAATGGGAGCCTGAAAGAGGCATAAGATGTTCCAAGTGTTTTGATATGCGTTTTTTAAATACAGCCCAATATGCACATATTAACGGTTTTGATATTTTTTCAAGCACATTAGGTATATCAAGATGGAAAGATTTTAATCAAATTAATGTATCAGGAGCTTATGCAGCATCTAAATTTGAAGATTTATCTTATTGGTCATTTAACTGGCGCAAAAATAATGGTTCACAAAGAATGTTAGAAGTTTCAAAAAAGGAACAATTTTATCAACAAGAGTATTGCGGTTGTGTCTATTCATTAAGAGATACCAATATATGGAGACATCAAAACAATAGACCAAGCATTAAGATAGGTAAGAAGTATTATAATTTCTTAGATAAAAAAACCACCAAAAACTAATAATAGAATTATACTTAGCCAGGCTAATAGAGCTCTAGCAATTAAAGTTTGAATATAAGAGATTTTATGATTCCAAAAATTTTCATCTTCTTCTATATGTGGTGATTGTGATGCAGATTCGCCAACATTGGTTATTAACTCAACATTCGATTGATATGTATCAGTTGACGTAATAGTCGTTCTTAATGCTTGTAATGCGTTTTCAAAATTACCGACAACCGCAAAAGAATATATACTTAATCTAATAGGAACAAATTCAATAATGCCCAATGTTTTTTTAATATAAATTCTAGATTTTTGATCAATTCGTATTATGGATGTGTATACAAAATTATCTAAAAGTTTATAGCCTAGAGCGCCGCCAGGTCCCAACAATAAAAACCAAAACAAAACATTAAAAATATTTCTAGTGGAATTAAAAAAAAGACTTTTCGAAATTGATTCTGATAAATTTTTTGTTAAATTAATTTTTTTTAGATTTGGGGCAATTTCTTCAATGATGTCAGACTTATCTATATCTTGTTTGTTATCCATCAAAAACTTAAAATCTTCAATTTTTTGATTAAATTCATTAGGAGACAGACAAAATAATAATACTAATAGAGTAATTATGAATGATAATATAGGATGGATAAATTCAACTATATTGATAATTAAAGTTATAATTACGATAACGACTATAGAGCATAAAACATAAGAAAGAGATTTATCATCAAAGTATAATTTATAGAATGAATAATACTTTTCATACATATTTTTAAAAATATTCTCATTCCTAAATTTTGTAATAGGATCATATAAAAATTCAATAATCAGAGATAATAAAATAACTATAATTGTTTCCATTATAAATTATTTGATTTTGTTCCAATTAAAAAACGGGCCAGGATCACTTTTTCTATCAGGAGATATATCACTATGTCCTAGTATATTATTATCCTCGATGCTTGTGTAGCTAGACTTCAAAGTTTTAATCACATTTTTTAATATATCATATTGAATTTCTTCAAAAACCGAGGTTGTGGTACCTTCTAGCTCTATACCGATCGAGAAATCGTTAAAATTTTCTCTTCCTTTGAAAGATGATTTTCCAGCGTGCCAAGCTCTTAAATCAAAAGGTACAAATTGAATAATATCTCCATTCCGTCTTATAAATATGTGAGATGAGACTTTTATATCTTTTAATTTTTGAAAAGATGAATGAGCATTTAGGTTTAATTTGTTTAAGAAAAAATCAATAACATAATCAGTTGAATAATTACCTTCAGGTAAACTAATACAGTGTAAAATTATAGTATCTATTTCAACATCAGTAGGGCGATTATCACAATTATTTGAAGGCAAATATTCTGCATTCAAGAGCACACTGTTAGTTTTATTCAATTTCAGCATTATTTATTTAATAAGTTCACTTAGACTGTTACTATAATAGCTAATCTTAATTATGACAAATTTTCTCATCAATACAGATAAAAAACTTCAAAAAGTTGTAACAAATTTAAATAAATCTGCTTGCATAGGGCTTGATACAGAATTTATTAGAGAATCGAGTTATTATCCAATACTTGCTTTAATTCAACTTTCAAATAACAGACATACATATTGCATCGATGTTCTTGCAATACAGAATACAAATAGCATAAAACAACTACTACTCAATAAAAATATCACAAAAATAATTCATTCTTCAAAACAAGACTTAGAGGTTTTACATAGTTATTTTAAATGTTATCCACGTAATCTATTTGATACTCAAATTGCTGCTAGTATGACCGGTTATGGATTAAATGTAAGTTATTCAGAAATGGTTGATGAATTATTAAATATTAAAATAAAAAAAGGATCATGGAGAACAGATTGGCTTAAGAGACCACTATCGCCAGAAAAAATTGAATATGCATCAAATGATGTAAAATATTTAATAAAAATATACGTTAAACTAAATAAGAAACTAATCAAACTAAAAAGAACACTATGGTTTAAAGAAGAACAAAACAATGATTTGGAACGAAAAAATGTTATTACAAACCCAATAGATGCATGGAAAAAAATTAACTACCCGTTACATCTTAATAATCAAGAATTGAAGAAATTAAAAAAATTAGCAGAATGCAGAGAAATTATAGCCAAAGAAAAGAATACTCCAAAAAGATGGATAATAAGTGATAATTGTTTGACAAAATTATGTCAATCTACTGCAAAAGAATCTGATTTGTTTAAATCTTCAAAAATTGATTTAAAGGCATCTGAAAAAGAATTACTTATAAAATCTTTTCGAACTATCAACACTCATCAATCAAAAAGAAGACAATCAAACAATCATAATATAAAGAATAGAATAAACAAATACAAGAAATTGCTGCTAGATGTTTCAAATAAGTATAATATCCCATCCAGTTTGATTGCAAACAAGCGAGATATTGAAATATTCTCAAAAAATCATGCGTGCGTTAGATTTATGCGTGGATGGAGATTTAAAATTTTTGGTAAGTTGTTACAATAAGCAATGAGAAAATTTTCTTCAAAAATTGTTGATGGGATTGATAGATCACCTAGTCGATCAATGTTGAGAGCCGTTGGATTTAAAGATAAGGACTTCAAGTTGCCTCAAATTGGCATAGCGTCTACTTGGAGTATGGTAACACCATGCAATATGCACATCAATAAGCTTGCTGAGTTTGCTGCATCGTCAGTTGACTCTAATGGGGCTAAATCAATTATTTTTAATACAATTACTATTTCTGATGGAATTTCCATGGGAACAGATGGAATGAGATACTCTTTAGTATCAAGAGAAGTAATAGCTGATTCTATTGAAACCGTAGTTGGCTGTGAAGGTTTTGATGGTTTCTTAACAATAGGTGGTTGTGATAAAAATATGCCAGCTTGTGTAATGGCCATGGCTCGTCTTAATAGACCATCTATTTTTATTTATGGTGGAACTATACTTCCAGGAAAACATAAAAATAAAGATATTGATATTGTTTCAGTGTTTGAAGCTGTTGGTAAACATGCCAACAAAGAAATCTCTGATAGTGAATTAAATCAGATAGAAAAAAAAGCTATACCTGGACCAGGATCGTGCGGTGGTATGTATACTGCTAATACTATGGCATGTGCCATAGAAGCTATGGGGCTGAGTTTAACAAATAGTTCAACGCAAACGGCAATTTCTAAAGATAAAAAATTAGATTGTAAAAACTCCGCTAAGGCATTAATTAGTTGTATCAAGAAAAATATATGCCCTAGAGATATAATAACTAAAAAATCAATAGAAAATGCTATAACTATTGTCATGGCTTTAGGTGGTTCTACTAATGCAGTATTACATTTACTAGCTATTGCAAATGCTGCTAATGTCAGATTAACATTGAGTGATTTTGATAGAATAGGCAAGAAAACTCCACTATTAGCAGATTTGAAACCAAGCGGGAAATATTCCATGTCTGAATTTGTTAAAATCGGTGGTCTTGCCCCTTTGATGAAAATACTATTGAAAAAAAAATTATTACATGGGGATTGTTTGACTGTTTCTGGTAAATCAATTAAGGAGAATTTAAAAAAGATTAAACATTTTGATAAACAGCAAAAAATTATAAAACCATTTAATAAACCAATTAAATCCAATGGCCACATTGTTATATTACATGGAAATTTATCTCCTAAAGGTGCTGTAGCAAAAATTACAGGCAAAGAAGGTGAATATTTTACTGGAAAAGCAAAAGTTTATGATTCTGAAGAAAAAGCTTTAAAAGATATTCTTGATGATAAAATTCAAAAAGGAACTGTTATTGTTATTAGAAACGAAGGACCAGTTGGAGGGCCTGGCATGAGAGAAATGCTTTCACCTACTTCTGCTGTTATGGGGAAAGGATTAGGCAAGGATGTAGCTCTGATTACAGATGGAAGATTTTCAGGTGGAAGCCATGGTTTTGTTGTCGGACATATAAGCCCAGAGGCTTATATTGGAGGACCTCTTGCTATAGTAAAGAATGGCGACACTATAGAAATTAATGTCATCAAAAAAGAGCTTAATATTAAAATATCACAGTCTATGATAAAGGAAAGATTCAAAAGATGGAGAAAACCAAAAAGAAATCTCGTTACTGGTGTTTTAACCAAATATTCAAGACTTGTTAGTCAAGCTAGTTTGGGAGCAATTACAAATTCTACAGACTAACGGTTTTTCATTTCGTCATTATATAATTTTTGCATTAAAGAATTAATTTTTTCTAACCTCTCAAGGGAATTATTTGTTGCAATTAAATCAGCCTTTGTTTGTAGATCAATAGGTAGGCATTCTGTGAGACGATAGCTTAACCAACTAGCATCAGAATATTTTTCTTGCTTATATGCGATAAAATCTTTCAAACCAGGTGAAATTTTTCTGTAAAAATCAGATAGAGATCTATACTTTTGAGGCACTAAATACTGTTTTTCAAACTCTAAAGTATTAATTTCCCCGTTAAGTAGTCCATTTTTATCAAGAGAACTATTTAATATTTTAACAATACATCTTCCTTCAACTGTTATACCAAGTAATCCATCAGGAAGTTTATTCCAGTCTGCTATCTTAACATGCGATCCATATTCATATACATCAGTGATATAATTATTTGAACTTTCTTTTTTAACAAGAGCTATACAAAAGCCTTTGTCATCTTTTATACATTTCGCAACCATATCTAAATACCTTCTTTCAAATATTCTCAATGGAAATAAGCCGCCAGGTAAAACTATGCTTCTTAAAGGAAAAATAGGCAAAATTTCTGAATTCATAATTATTTATCTTCTATAAAATCAAGTGCAAGAGAATTTATACAATATCTGAGACCAGTTGGCTTTGGACCGTCTTCAAATACATGCCCAAGATGAGAATCACATTTTTTGCAAATTACTTCAATTCTCAGCATATTATGTGAATTATCTTTTTTACAATCTACGGAATCATTAGAATATACTTTAAAGAAACTTGGCCAGCCTGAACCAGAATTAAATTTATGTTCTGATGAGAATAAAATATTTTTACAGCAAATACATTTATACAGTCCATCTTTATAATTTTTATCATACTGACCACTAAATGGAGCTTCAGTGCCTTTTTCTCTTACAACAGAGTAAACATCATTTGCGAGCTCTTTTTTCCACATTTCATTTGTTTTAGATATTTTTTTCATTTGTAAGAATCAACGTTTAATATACTTTACAATTTCCTTTGTATCAACATTACTCATAATTAATATTAGATCAAAGTTATTAAGATTTTTTTTGATATAATCTTTAATCTTTTCCAAGGAATCTATCATAAATATTTTATTATTATTTGCAAATTTCCAATTAACTTTTTTACTGGCAATAACAAGATTTATATCAGACGAGTTTAATGCCTTATATAGTTCATCTTTATGTGTCCCACGAATCATTGAATTTGAACGTATTTCACATATTGATAATAATTTTTTTTCAGGAAATTTTCCTTTGAGTGATTCTATAGAAAATTTAATTTCTGTTGGATGATGGGCAAAATCATCATAAATTTCAATCTTTTTGTTCTCCAAATTTATTGTTGAAGCTTTTTCCATTCTTCTTTTGACACCAGAAAAATTTGCAATAGCATCAATTGATTTTGATATTGGTATTTTTAATATAGTTGCAGCAATTATTGCTAATGAAGCATTTTTATAATTATGTATACCTATTAAATCCATTTTTATTTCTTTACCATTTAATAGATATTTATTTTTTTTCTTCACTAAATTCCATTTGATATTTTTTCTTTTCTTTAGTGTTAATGGAATCAATTTGGACCAAGATCCATGTTTTAGCAAATTATGAATATTATTATCTTCATAATCATAAATTATATTTCCAGTATTTGGGATTAATTTAACTAAATCATGAAAACTATTTATAATTGAATTTATATTGTCAAAAATATCAGCGTGGTCGAACTCAATATTATTAATTACAAGAATATCCGGCTTATAATGAATAAACTTAGATCTTTTATCAAAGAAAGCAGTATCATACTCGTCAGCCTCTAAAACAAAATATTCTGACTGTTCTAATTTTGCTGGTGTCGTGAAATTTTTCGGCAAGCCACCAATTATATAACTTGGTTTTAATTTGGCAAATTCCAATATCCAGGCAATCATTGAAGAAGTTGTGGTTTTACCATGTGTCCCAGATACAGCTATAACTTTTTTATTAACAAGTATGTTTTCTTTTAACCATTGAGGACCAGATGTAAATTCTAGATTCGATTTTAAAAGCTTTTCTATTATTGGCATGCCCCTTGACATAACATTTCCAACTATTACTAAATCTAATTTATCATCTAAAACATTTGGATTATAATTGTTGAAAACTTTAATCTTAGCCTTACTTAATACGGATTTCATTGGTTCGTAAATATTTCTATCAGATCCAGTCACTTTATGTCCAAGTTGTTTTGCTAAAATTGCAACACCTGTCATAAATGTTCCGGAGATTCCAAGTATATGTATTTTCATAAGAAAAATGCTTGTAGAAATAATAACATTATAAATCCAGCCACCATACTATATAGGAAAGAGATTGCTAAACCAAACACCATTGAAGTGTCAAAAGTATATTTAAATATATGTCCATATACTATCCAAGAGTATAGACTTGTTAATAAAACAATCGTCATTACTGTATTGGGATCATTTTTAGTTATCAGGAATAATAAACTCGCAACTAAACCAATTAGTGCATGAATTCCCAAAACAGCACTCGATGTTTGTAAATAACGTGGTTTATATATATTGGACATTCCAGTATTTGCCTCTTTAACATGTAAACATATTTGAATGAAAATCAAGGTAACTCCAATAAAAATAATTGTTGTCAAGAGAGATGCTAAAAAATTATATTGAGCATCTGACGGTATTTGCCCAACTAAAATATTAGCAAGAATAGTTTTATTGAGTAATCTTATATTAGTTGGGAGATCTTGAGGACCTCTATTGAATCTAATAATTTCAAAAAAAATTTTTAAATCATTTACCATAATGATGTATAATATCTACTTATATAACAGGATAACATATTGAACAAAAACTCTATAATTAATTCTTACAAACGTGTTTCAAGTTTTTATGATTATACATTTGGTCAAGTATTTAGACCCGGTAGAAAAAAACTCATCAAAATGATGGAATGCGATAAATCTGATAAAGTTCTTGAAATTGGAATTGGAACTGGTTCATCATTTCAGTATTATCCCAGAGAAACCAATGTTATTGGTGTTGATATATCTCCTGACATGTTAAAACTTGCAACGAAAAAAATAAAAAAGAACCAATATAATAATAAATATATATCCATGATGAATGGTGAATATTTATCATTTGCGGACAATACTTTTGATAAAGTGGTTGCTATGTACGTTATATCTGTTACAGAGAACCCCAAAAAACTTATTCAAGAAATGAAGCGTGTTTGCAAAGATGACGGCGATATTTTTATTGTTAACCATTTTAGCTCAGATAATGATAGTGTATTGTGCAAAATATTTGAAAAATCCTTAATGCCAGTTAGTAGAATTCTTGGCTGGAAACCATATTTTCCTTTCAAAGATTTTAATAATTACGCAAATCTCAACATCAAAGAAGTTACAAAAACTAACCTTTTTGATTATTGGGATATTATTCATGCGACGAACAGTAAGTAAAAATTTTTATTTTACAGCGGCATCTATCATTTTTTTTAGTTCACCAGAATCATATAATTCTAGAGTTATGTCACAGCCACCAACTAATTCACCGTTGATATAGAGCTGAGGAAAAGTTGGCCAATCTGCAAATTTTGGCAGATCGTTCATGATTTCTTGATCAAGTATTACATTGACCCACGCAAATTCCTTACCACATTTTTTTAGAGCCTCGACGGCTTTTGATGAAAAGCCACACATAGGCATTTTAGGATCCCCTTTCATATAGATGATTACTGGATTCTCAGTTACTTGTTGTTTGATTTTTTCTAAACCTGCCATAATCTTATGTGTTTAATAGAATTATATTATAGTTCTTTCATTCGTCAACATTTAGTTGTAACCATCTTTCCAGTAATGTTAAATGCCAAAGTTTATTTCCCTCTAATTTAGTGTAGTATTTATTTGGATTATCTAAAAGTGTATTGATATTATCACTTTTAAATAGACCACGATCTCTACATCTTTCAGAAAGCAAGATATTCTTCATATATTCATAGAATTTACCTTGTATTATTTTTAATGGTGGTACAGGGAAATAGAATTTTTTTCTATTTATTATTTCATCATTTAAATATTTTCTTGCTAGTCTTTTAAGATGATATTTACCTTCATTCTTAATTTTCAATTTTGCAGGAATTTTTAGAACATATTCTATCAACTCTATATCTAAAAATGGCACTCTAGTTTCTAGCCCCCATGACATAGTCATGTTATCTATTCTTTTTACTGGATCATCTACAATTAACATACTTAAATCAATTCGTAATATCTTGTCTAAAAAATTGATCGAATTATCGTAACCAGATAATAATTTTTTTATTAATAAAGAACTATAATCTACATCAGTATATTTTTTTGTAATTGTTTTACAAAAATTATAATGATTTCGGTCAAAGTAATTATCACTGAAAGTACTAAAATTTTGTGTTTTGGACTCATGCATCTTTTTATACCAAAAATAACCACCAAAAAGTTCATCAGCTCCTTGTCCGCTCAACACAACCTTTTGTGTTTTTGAGACATTTTTAGCCAGAAGATAGAAGGCTGATGAATCCTGACTAACCATAGGTTCTGACATACATTTAATAACTTCATCAATATTCTCAAATAAATCATTATCGTTGATTGAATATTTTTTATGTCGGGTATTAAATTTTTCTGCGATCATATCTGAATAATAATACTCATCTCCAATTTCTTTATTTATAGAGGAAAAACCAATAGAGAAAGTGTTTACATCGACATCAAAATGTTTAGCAGCCATTGCCACAATCAAACTTGAATCTATGCCACCAGATAATAGTATTCCAACCGGAACATCAGACACAGTTAGTCTTTTTTCAATAGATGCGCACAACAATCTTTCTATTTCATCTTGGATATCATTCTCATCAGTATTTTCGTCAATTAAACTATCGTCAAATTTGTAATAACAATTTTGTTTTATTATTCCATCCATATCAAATTGCATTGTATGTCCTGGTGGTAATTTTTTTATTTCCTTTATTATGGTATTAGGAGCAGGTATAACAGAATGAAGTGTAAATTGATAATGTAAGCTCTCTATATCAATTTTATTTTTATTCAAATTAAGTTTTAATAAAGCTTTAGAATTAGATGAAAATCTCAAACAATTATTATCATAATAATAATATAATGGCTTTATACCTAACTTGTCTCTGGCAAGGAAAAATGAATTTTTTTTATGATTAAATATGCAGAATGAAAATATTCCATCTAACTTATTAACACATTGTTCTCCAAAGAAGTCATATGCTTTTAATATTACTTCAGTATCTCCGCTAGTATTAAAAACATAACCTTTTTTGATTAGAATAGTTTTTAGTTTTTTATAATTGTATATAACACCATTGAATATAATCGTGAGATGTAACTTTGCGTCATGAAGCGGTTGATTAGATTTTTCTGAAACATCTATTACGCTTAATCTTCTATGACCTAAAAAAATATGATTATCTATAAAAACCCCTTTATTATCGGGACCTCTTCTTGCAATATCATCCATCATTATATTTATTGAATTCTTATCAACTTCTTTTCGATCAAATCTTATTTCACCACAAATGCCACACATTTTATTTTCCTTTCTTATAGAAACTTATAATAGATAAATTCATTTATATCATTTATTATAAATCAAATATCTAATAATTTATGGAGAGTGCTTATGAATCCCTTACTATCAATAAAAGGTACTATTATTTCAGGTTTTATCCTAACTATCATTTTAACGTTAATTATAGCCGATGGAGCTATTCCAATCGAGGCTGAAGGTTATTTACGCTGGTTTCACTATTTATCAGGGATCACTTGGATTGGGTTGTTGTATTATTTCAATTTTGTACAAGTTCCCGCAATGGCTCAAGCCACCGCTGACAAAGATCCAGGTCCGGCCGCGATAGGAAAGTATGTAGCTCCTTTAGCTCTCTTGTGGTTTAGATGGGGTGCCGTTGTTACATGGGTAACAGGTGCTGCATATTTGGCCCATCACGGTCAATTTGTGGCTGCATTTACCTTGGCAGGTGGTTATAGCACAGTTATTGGTACTGGAGCATGGTTAGGTACAATCATGTTTTTTAATGTATGGGTTTTAATTTGGCCAAATCAACAAAAAGTCTTAGGATTAGTTGAAGCAACTGACGAAGAAAAAGCTAAAGCTAAAAAAATAGCTCTACTAGCATCTAGAACGAATACCGTATTAAGCATACCGATGTTACTCTTTATGGGAGCTAGTCATCATCCCGGTTTAACGATGTAGGTTAAAAAAAACCTAACCCTCTATAAAAAGGGTTAGGTTAATTTTACGTTTTATCTTTTACTTATATTATGCTTTAAAAGCCGTGTGTCATGCCAATTGTCCAAGTACGAACAGCATTTCCTGAGTCTTCATATCCTTGACGAGCATAACCAAATAATAGACTGCTGCTTTTACTTAAAGCAGTTTCTGCTGCAATAGCAACAGTGTCATAGTCCTCTGTATCGGCACCAGCAGAATCACCTTCAGATTTGGCTAGTTGCCACATAGTGTTTCCTGATTTATAATGCGCGCCAAAAGTTTGGATTTTTCCATCACCATTGGTAGCAAAAGTATCTGAAATTTCAGTATCTTCGTTAGTCATAAAAACACCTAGTCCAGGCATTACTTTATATGATGCAAAAAGTTTATCATTGGTTGAGCCATTATTTGAATTACCTGAGTCTATATTGTCATGTGAAGTGGCTATACCAATCTCAAAACCAGGTAAAAATAAATCTTTTAGTTTCAACGCATATGAGTAGTCCCTTTTTTGAACACTAGCATTTGTTTGTTCGCTAAGTCCATACATATAAGCAAACTCAATTGGACCCATAGCTGCGTGGTAGGATAATACTCCGCCCCATGTGCTTGCTATACCAAAGGTACCTTTTGAAAAACCACCATGTTGATTTAAAGCAACGGCTGTATCCATTGTCGTATCATACATACCAAAAGTTTTGTATGGTGATTCAAATGTACCAAATCCGATATAACCCAAAGGAGTTTCTAGTCCTAGATTACCAACATGTAAATCAAACGTTTGACAGTCATTTTTACCAGCAGTGGTATCATTTCTATCACAAGTAGTTCCATCATCAGTTGAAATACCGTCGCCAATATCAAATTTGTATTCCATTCTTCCAACAAGCGTCATACCGCCCATTGGTTCCTTAAATTTAAGTCCGATTCTACTTTTACCTCCATTATCTCTCAGGCTATCAGAAGTAGCTGCTGCTCCAGTGCTCTTTTCCTCATACCCAAGGTATATTTTTCCATAAAAATGCACTCCTTTTGAGTGAGCCATATGAGAAGACATTGATTGCGAATTACTAGCACCACCCGCAAAAGTTATGCTAGATATTGACAAAAGTAGAACAAATGTACATATTCTGTTCATGAATTTCCCCTTATTGTATTAGTGTACTTTCGTTATTTTCTCCCAAATAACATCTATATTCAAGCTAAAGTATAGTAAAATAAACTTTTTAGTCACAAATCTAGCCAAAATTAGAAAAAAATATAGATTTATGGATACAATTCATTAGAATATTGTTTTTCTAGAAATATGGGTAAATTATGAATAATCATCTCATGCCAACATATAAACGAAAAGATGTCTCTTTTGTTCGTGGAGATGGAGTTTATTTGTGGGACACTGAAGGTAAAAAATATATTGATGCATTGTCAGGACTAGCTGTAACCAATCTGGGACACTCTAATTTAGAAATCACACAAGTATTAACCTCACAATCTCAAGAATTAATACATACATCAAATGCATTCAATATTACGAATCAAGAAAAGTTGGCAGAAAAACTTTGCAAATTGACATGCATGGAAAAGGCATTTTTTTGTAATTCTGGTACAGAAGCAGTTGAAGCTGCTCTTAAAATTGCAAAAAAACATGCAAATGATAAAAATGTTGTTAATCCAAAAATAATATCTATGAACAATGGATTTCATGGAAGAACTCTGGGAGCGCTCAGTGCAACGTTTAATGGTAAAGCGCAGGATGGTTTTGAGCCACTATTAGAAGGTTTTTGTCCTGCACCATATAATAATTCTCAATGGTTAATAGATTTTGCTAAAGATAACAACAATGTAGTAGCTGTATTACTGGAATCTATCCAAGGAGAGGGAGGTATCATTATTCCAGATTCTGACTATCTAGAAAATGTAAGAAAAATTTGTGACACCCACGGATGGTTGATGTTAGTGGATGAAGTACAATCTGGATTTTGTAGAACAGGCAAATGGTTTGGCTATCAACATAGTAATATTTTACCAGACGTTGTGATGTTGGCAAAAGCATTAGGTAATGGTGTTCCAATAGGTGTTTGTTTAGCAAAAGGAGAGGCTGCTGGGACATTAACTATTGGTGATCATGGATCAACTTTTGGTGGTAATTTTCTGTCCACTGCTGTTGGATTAAAAGTGGTTGAGATTATGGAAAATCAAAGTATTTGCAAGCATGTTACTGAGATTGGTAAATATTTTAGCACAGAGCTTCAAAAAAAATTGAAACATTACAAAATTATAAAAGAGATAAGATCAAAAGGATTGATGGTAGGTATAGAATTAAATAAAGAGAGTACTAATTTAGCTATTGATGCACTAAAAATTGGATTAGTTATTAACATAACAAGAGGCAATATTATTAGATTGCTTCCCCCTTTAATTATAAAAAAAGAACATGTTGATGAAATTATAGAGAAAATTAGTTTATTATTAAAGAATTATGAATAAAGTCAGACATTTTAAATCATTGTTAGATGTTAATAAGAAAGAATTTTTAAAAATAATTAATAATGCTATTGATATTAAAAATAAAATAAACTCTAACGAAAAACTTGATCTATTCAAGAACAAAACATTGGCTATGATTTTTAAAAAAAACTCTACTCGAACTCGTATAGCGTTTGAGGTGGCAATGTCAAAAATGGGCGGACATGCAATTTTTTTGTCAGAAGAATCATCACAAATTAGTAGAGGTGAAAATTTGTCTGATACTGCAAAAGTATTATCCGGTATGGTTGATTTAGTGTTAATTAGAACTAGTAATCATAATGACATACTTGAACTTTCTAATAATTCGGATGTACCTATAATAAATGGCTTATCTAATATGTTTCATCCGTGTCAACTACTAGCAGATATACAAACATTTACCGAGATAAAGGGATCTATTGAAAATAAGAAAGTAGCATGGATTGGAGATGGTTGTAATATGTGCAACTCATATATTAATGCTGCAAAAATACTAGATTTTAATTTGAAAATTTCGATACCGACTGGTTATGAACCAGATGAAAGGACTTTAGAATTAGCAAGTGATCATGTTGAATTATGTGATTTACCTGGTAACGCTGTTGAAGATTGTGACTTAGTAACTACTGATGTCTGGGCTAGTATGGGTTTAGAATCCGAGTCTGACAAAAGAAAAAATGTTTTTAAAGGATATCAAGTCAATTCTAATTTGATGAGTAAAGCAAAAAAAGATGCAATTTTTATGCACTGTCTACCAGCTCATCGAGGTGAAGAGGTTGAAGCTGATGTTATAGATGGTAAACAGAGCGTAGTTTGGCAACAAGCTCACAATAGGTTATATACTAGCATCGCCTTAATAGATTTTTTATTGAACGAGAATAGTAATTAGAAATTGTTATTTAAATAATTTAGTAATTTATTTTTTTGTTCCAAATCATCACAATTTATAATTTTATTTGTAATCTTTTCAAGATTAGAAGTGTCTGTATTGAGTATGATATCCTTTATTTCTGGAAGTGCACTTGGATGCATGCTAAATGAACGTAACCCCATACCTAACAGTAATTTTGTACAATTGATATCTCCAGCCATCTCTCCACATAAAGCAACTGAAATATTATTTTTTTTGCCCGCATCAATAGTCATTTTAATTAAGCTTAAAACAGCGGAATTTAATGGGTCATATAAATAATTAACTTCTTCGTCTATCCTATCTATAGCAAGTGTGTATTGTACCAAATCATTTGTTCCAATCGAAAAAAAATCAACATATTTTGCAAATCTATTTGCAAGTACTGCCGAAGATGGAACCTCTATCATTATTCCAGTTTCAAAATTTTTTATAAATTTTTTCTTTTCTTTTTTTAAAATACTTTTTGCTTTTTCAATTAGATTAAATGCTGTATAAATTTCTGATACATTGGTAATCATTGGAAGTAGAATTTTTATCTTTCCATAGTAACCAGCCCTCATAATTGCTTTAACTTGATTAATAAAAATGGTTTCATCATTCAAACTATGTCTAATGCCTCTCAAGCCCAAAGCAGGATTTCTGGCAATAGAACCTTTTTTAATATTTTCTGGTACTTCTTTATCAGATCCAATATCTAAAGTTCTAAAAATTACGGGTTTATTCTTGATTTTCTGAACTATTTTTTTATATGCTAAAAATTGCTCTTTTTCTGATGGCACATCTTCTCTTTCTGTATAAAGATATTCTGTTCTGAACAAACCAATCCCATCTGTACTAGTTTTATTTATTATTTTTAACTCCTGAGGCAATTCTAAATTCACCATTAGTTCAATTCTTTGGTTATTTTTTGTTGTATTTTTTTTGTTTAAGACTTTAGTTAATTGTTTTTTCTTTTTTAAAGATTCAATTTGTTTGGACTTATAATATTTAAGTGCTTCATTATCTGGATTGACTATCACGACACCTTTGTCTCCGTCAATTATAATGTGATCATCGTTATATACCACCTTTTGTATATCTTTAACATTAACAACGGTTGGAATTTCTAAACTCCTTGTCAGGATAGAGCTATGTGAAGATTGGCCACCAAATTCAGAAATTAATCCAAGCCCTTTAGATTCATGTGTTAACAGAACATCAGATGGAGTTAAATCATTGGCTACAATAATTCTGTTTTTAAAATATTTTAAATTTGTTTTAACTTGGGATGTTTTATCAGAAAGGTTATCAAGAATTGTATGTACAACATGTTTGATATCATCAATTCTTTGCTTTATATATAGATCATCAATTTTATCAAAAGACTTTTCTAGATTTTGAAACTCATTATATATAGACCATTCAGCAGTAAATCCCTTATTTTTGATATTCTTTATAATACTATTCAAAAATATTTTATCTTTAGTTAATTGAATTTGAGTTTCTAATAACTGGGAAACATTTTTAGATATAGAATTTCCAACATTTTTTTTTAAAATAATGAATTGATTGAGAGTTATTTGAACTGCTTTATCAAATCTACTTACTTCTTTAGATAATTTTTCTTTTTTTATAAATTTTTTTTTAATAATAGGTTGTCCTTTCTCAATTATGTAACATTTCCCAATTGAGATACCTTTTGAAACCGGATCGCCTTGTAATACTATTGCCATTTTATTCTTCTTTAAATTTACTATTAATAAGTTTTTCTAGTTCTATTATAGCTTTACTCTCATCTTCTCCACTAGCTTTAACTTTTAACAAAGTGCCTTTCGGAGCTGATAGCATAAGAATTTTCATGATACTTTTTGCATCTGCAGATTTTTTACCATTAAAAATTGTTATTTTTGATTTATATTTAGATGATAATGTAACAATTTTTGCAGCTGCTCTAGCATGTAGACCTAGTTTATTTTCAATTTTTACTATTTTTTCTAACATTTTTTATATTTACTATACTATTAACACCACCCTCAATTGCTTTCTTTGTCATTTCTTTAAGCGAACAAGATGGATAATTAAAAACATTCAGTAACATAGAAAGGTTAACTCCTGAAACTATAGATACATTGCTTTTATTACTAAAATTACTAGCTATATTGCTTGGAGTGGCCCCAAAAACATCTGTTAATACTAATACACCTTTTCCTTCATCAAGAACTTTTATATATTGTTTAGCTAGATTAGTAACATCAGCTGGATTATCATATTGATCAACAGATAGAATTTCCACTCTAGTTGGTATGCTGCCATAAACAGATTTAGCAGCTAGCAATAATTGTGAGCCAATATCATTATGTGTTAATAATAATAATCCTACGTTCATTTTATATCCCTATGTTTAATTAAGATATTATTATATTTTACAGACAATAGTTTATAAAGAACTTCTGTTAAATAGACTGATCGATGTTTGCCTCCAGTACAACCAATTGAAATTGTTATTAATTCACGATCCATGCTTAAAAAAGTAGGAATCCATTTTTCAAGAAATTTTTGAATAGATTTCCTCATATCATTAGTTTGTTTGTCTGTTTCAAAAAAAGTGATAACTTTTTTACTTTTTCCATTCAAGTTTTTCAATTTTTTATCCCAAAAAGGATTCTTCAAACAACGCACATCAAACATAAAGTCACTATTATTTGGTATTTTATTTTTGAAACCAAAGGATTGGAGTAATATTGGGATATTATTTTTGCTTTTTTTCATCAAAATTTCTAATAATTTCTGCCAAATTTTTAGATGAAGATGCATTTTTGATTTGTTGTCTAATTGATTTATCATCTAACATTTCCGTAATACCACCTAAAACTTTTACATGATCATCTGATTTACAATTTGGAACTAATAATGCAAAAATTAGATCGACCTTATCCCCGTCATTAGCATCAAACTCTATACCTTCATTGAGTATAATAATAATTAAGTTAATTTTATCTAAATTATCTAATCGAGCGTGTGGAATAGCAACGCCATTTCCAAGAGCAGTAGGACCTAATTTTTCTCTTTCATATAATTTTTCAAAAACTAAATCTTCATTGATATTAGTTTTTGAGGCAAGCGATTTACTTAATTTTTCTAATACGCTTTTTTTGCTTTCTAAAGTCATATTAAGAAAAATAAGATCTTCATCTAATATTTGATACAAATTCATTTTATTTAATTTTTCTATCGTTTGCTTTAGGTATTGATAACATCTCTCGATATTTAGATATAGTTCTTCGTGCAACTTTAATTCCATTTTTGCTTAATGAATCAGATATCTGTAAATCACTTAAGGGGTCCAATTTATCTTCTTTTTTGATAATATTCTCTAATAATGACTTTATAGCTCTAGATGAAATACTCTCACCCAGATTTGTTTTAAGTTCAGAAGAAAAAAAATATTTCATTTCATATACACCTCTAGGCGTTTGTACAAATTTATTATTTGTGCATCTAGATACTGTAGACTCATGCATGTTTATAGTTTTGGAAATATCTTTGAGTGTAAGTGGTTTTATTCCAATTTCACCTTGATTTAGAAATTCTCTTTGTTCCTCAAAAATTAATTTAGCAACTTGCAATATTGTTAAGTTTCTGTTTTTTAGAGCTTTTAAAAAGAATTTAGCATTTTGAAGATTAGATTTTAAATATTCTTTATCTTCTTTATTTTTTATATTGGTTATCATATCAACATAAATTTTATTTATTTTTATTTTTGGATTAATCGTCGGATTTAGTTCTGTAACCCATTTACCTTCTTTTTTTGATACAACAATATCTGGTATGATCTGATGTTGATCTAGATTACCAACGAACATAAGTCCAGGCTTAGGGTTGAGGGATTTTATAAGCTCCATAACTGAGACAGATTCATCGTGTTGGTTAATTTCATTTAGTAACAGATCCAATTCCACTATATTTGCATTAGGATTATTTTTTACTTTATTTAATATATTAGTAGTAATACTGTAATTTTCATGATTTTTATAAAAATGATTTAGCTGTATTTCCAAGCATTCGATTAAATTATTTGCCCCTACACCAATTGGATCAAAAGTTTGTACTCTATGAAGCACTGCAAATATTTCTTGAAAATTTATTTCCATATTTTTATTTAACATTAAGAATAAATCTTTAGCATTAATTGTCAGATATCCATCGTCATTAATATAATCAATTATGTGGTATGCAATTAATCTATCTTTATCTGTTAATGATGATAATCTGAGTTGCCATATTAAATAGTCACGTAAGTTTTCTTGGTTGACAGGGATATCATTCAATTGATCAACTGATTTTACTTCAAGGTTCCCTGTACTTATAGACATTTCTTGAGAAATTGCTGATAATTCTATATAGTTTTCATGCTCTAAAAATGGATTAGAAATAATTTGTTCGTCAATTTCTTTTTGTAAATCTAATGAATTCAATTGTAATAATTTGATAGCTAATTGAATTTGCGTTGTCATTGCAAGTTTATTTGTTATAGACAGTGATTGTTTATTTTTAATCTTCATAATTTAAAATCTTTTCCTAGATATACTTCACGCACCGTTTTGTCTTTTACTATATCACTGGCACTGCCTTTCGCAATAACTCTTCCACTACTTATAATGTATGCTTCGTTACAGACACCCAATGTTTCTCTTACATTATGATCTGTTATGAGGACACCAATTCCTGAATCAGCTAACGATTTTATAATTGCTTGTATATCAATTACAGATATCGGGTCTATACCTGCGAAAGGCTCATCTAATAATAAAAATTTAGGATCGGTAGTTAGTGCTCTTGCTATTTCAACCCTTCTTCTTTCTCCGCCTGACAAACTACTCCCTATAGTATTTAGTATATTTTTTATCCGTAATTTATCTACAAGTTCATCAAACCTTTCTTTTTTTTGTTTTTTATTTAAATCATTTCTTGTTTCTAAAATTGCTAATATATTATCTTTTGCTGTAAGGTTTCTAAATATTGAAGCTTCTTGTGGAAGGTAGCTTATTCCCATTTTAGCTCTAAGATGCATTGGATGCTCAATAATATTAGAATTTCCATCAATATTTATCTGGCCACTATTACATCTTATTAAGCCAACAATTATAAAGAATGTAGTTGTTTTACCAGCACCATTTGGACCTAACAATCCAACAACTTTTTTTGTTTCAAGTGATATATTAATATCATTAACGACTGCCTTATCGCCATATTTTTTTATTAAATTTTTGCAAACTAAAGAAGACATTTATTTTGCAACCTTTTTCTTTGTTTTTAATATTGTTTTCACTCTTCCACTTATTTTATCTTTATTATCTTTATTGATATTTATAACCTGCCAGGATTCTGTATTAAGATTATACAACATTTGCCCACCTTCCAACGATTCTGATCTTTCATCACTTGCAGAAATTCTTTTTGCATTAGACAATATCTTTACATATCCATCTTTAATATTCGCAATGACACCATCGCCTGTAGTTTTTGAATCTGGCGTTACTATTGTAGCATAGGCATCTGTTTCAACTATTTCTTTAGTAGGATATACAATTGCGCTTGTTGTCATGACTGACACTAAACTCTTTTTTGATTCATCAAATTTTTCAAATTTTACATTATCTGTAAGATATATAGATTGAAATTGCGAATCCGGATCAAGTGCATGCTTAGCAGTTACATTCCATTTTTCATTATTTGTAGAATTGACAATCATCTTAGGGTTTATTACTTCCGATCTATCACTATTTGGATATTTCTCTAATCTATCTCCAGCAAGGTTCCATTTGATATTACCTTGATTGTCAGTCTGATCCATAGAAAATTTATTAATGTAGTGATTGGTAATATCGATATCAGTATTTTTTTTAAAATTTACTGATTGAGATAAAATATTTTCTAACCAGATTAATGATGCTAGCAATATTAATATAAAGATCTTTTGCTTTATATTTGTTTTAATATCTAAAAATTTTTTAAAATAATTCATGACTTTTGTATATTATAAATAAGGTCACAAACGTCTCTAACAGCTCCAGATCCACCGACTCTTGGTGTAACCCAATCAACATATTCATCAATGCCATTTAAATTAGCATTAGGTACTGTTATTGATAAACCAGCATATTTAAGCAAAGCTAGGTCTACAATATCATCACCTACAAAACATACTTCTTTTTTGTCATATTTTTTTTCAAACAATTTAATAAAATCGTTAAGTTTATTTTTTGAGTTTTGTACAATTTTTTTTATACCTAATTCTTTAGCTCTATGGTTTACTGCCTCAGATTCGCGCCCACTAATAATTGCCACTTCTAGACCTATACTTTGTATCATTTTAATTCCATGACCATCTTGTGCGAAGAATTTTTTTGATTCAACTCCATCATCAGACATATAAATACCACCGTCGGTTAACACGCCGTCTACGTCCAAGACTAATAATTTTATTTTTTTTGCTTTTTCATTAATTTTATAATCAATATTTTTCATTATATTATGTTCTATCTTTTTACCTTATGATTGTATTATGAACCATTTATATGCCAGATCTAATAAGTTCATTTAATGTCAATAATCCAATTAATTTTTTATTTTTATCCACTACAATTAATGAAGAAATCTTACTTTCTTCCATAATTGTTAAGGCTTCAGCTGCGAGTATATCTTGTTCGATACATTTAGGTTTCTTTGTCATGACATCTTTTACTATAATATTAGTGACATTGGGATTAGCTTTTAAAGTTCTTCTTAAATCACCATCTGTAAAGATACCAACAATGCTTTTATTTTGATTTATAATTATTGCAACACCAAATTTACATTTACTGATTTTATCAATAGCTTTTAGCAGTAAGGTGTTTTGGCTAATTGTTGGAAGTTTGTTTGTAAACATTACATTTTTTACATTTTTTAGCAATCTCTTCCCTAGATAACCTTGTGGGTGTGATTTTGCAAAATCTTTAGAAGTAAAACCTCGAGATTCTAATAAAGTGATAGCTATTGCATCTGAAAGTCCCATTGCAGTTATAACACTAGAAGTTGGTGTTAAATTAAGTGGACAGGCTTCTTTTTTTACACCTGCATTTAAATGGATATGAGATATTTTAGCCAGAGACGATGAATCTGAACCCGTCACAGATAAAATTTTTAATTTTAAATATTTTAGTAATGGAATAACCAATAATAATTCTTTGGTTTCACCGGAATTTGAAAAGAAAATAACCACATCATTTTTATCAATCATGCCCATATCGCCATGTAAAGCTTCTGATGCATGGAGGAAAGCAGATGGTGTTCCAGTGCTAGATAGAGTTGCAGAAAATTTTGCAGCTATGTGTCCTGATTTACCTAAACCTATGGTAATTATTTTTCCTTTACACTTTAATATAACATCACAAAAATCTTCAAATTTTTTTCCCAATTTTTTCGATAAAGTGACTAAAGCATTTGCTTCGTCTTTTAAAACTTTTTTTGCAATTTTATTTTTATTTACTTTTTTCATTTATGCACCATAAAGAGAGATTTGGTATACACTAAATAAAGCCAATAAACCAAGACCAATTATTTTAGAATATTTTATTATATTGGTAGTAATTATAGCGTAAAAAACAAAAGTTGTAATACATAGAAGAATCAAGTCCATATAAATACTATCCGATTCTATTACAGCAGGATGGATTATGCTAGATAAGCCAATGACTAAACTAGCATTAAAAATATTTGAACCTAAAATATTCCCAACAACGTAATCAAAATGATTTTTTCTTATCGATTGAATTGAGGCCGCCAGTTCTGGCAAACTTGTGCCAATTGCAGCTAACGATAAACCTATAACATATTCTGATATTCCAATAAATTTAGCAATAATTATTGAACTATATAAGAACAATTCAGTACCAACTAACAACAAAATTAAACCTAATATCATCCAAAAATATATATATTCTATTTTTCTTTTTTTATTAAAATCTTCATCAGTTGATCTAATATTTTTTTTAGAATTTTTTAGAATATATACTATTCCTATAAATAATGTTAAGAAGAATAAAGATTCAATTTGATTAAATTTTCCATTATATGTAGCAAAGACCACAAATATTGAAAGTGAAACTAAGATTAGTAAATACCTATTTAGAGATTTATCTCTAGTGATATTAAGTAAAAAATTTCCTGAAGTCATTATTAGGGCTATTGCGAAAACAAGAGCTATATTTGCTATATTTGATCCAATTGCATTTCCTACAGCAATTTCAGATTCATTGGACAATCCAGAAAAAATAGATATGAAAATTTCTGGAGATGATGTTGCTATTCCTATAAATAAAAAACTAGCAAAAAATCCAGATATATTATGTTTAATAGAAAAATTTTCTGTTGCTACAACTAGTAGATTTGCACCATACATTAACAGCAATAAGGAAAGCAGAAAATATAAAATAGGTTCCATTTTAATTTCTTTAAATCAAATATAATTTAAAGTTAATAATCAACTCCAATTACATCAATTTCAAAATCTTCTTCATCCTCGCCATCATTAACTAGACTCTCTCTTCTTTGTAGATATGATTCTCTAATAAATACATATTTATCTTTGGCTGCTGTTTCAAGAATTTGAGTAGCTTTTAATAATCTTGCTCTTGTATCAACCACCTCTACAATTGAAATAGCATCTCTTTCTTCATGATGTAGTTCAGTTCTTACTGGCGAAACAGATTCATTAGTCTGATAATCTGCATACATACCTGGAGCATCTCTTAATGAACTTGGACCAAAAAACGGAAGAACTAAATAAGGACCTGATTCTATTCCCCAATAACCGAGTGTTTGACCAAAATCTTCTTTGTTCCTTTTTAATCCCATATCTGATGCAACATCAAATATACCTAGCACTCCAATTGTTGAGTTAATAACTAAGCGAGTAAAATCAAATCCAGCTTGTTTAAATTTAAGTTGAAAAATATCATTAATAATTGTATTTATTTCTCCTAAATTGTTAAAAAAGTTAGAGACTCCGACCTCCACTGGATCAGGAGTAATATATTTGTATGTTTTTGCAATTGGTTCTAATACAGTTTTATCTACTACTTCGTTGAAACCAAAAATAGCTCGATTCATTGGTTCTAAAGGGTCATGTTTTGCAGTATTCGTGGTTGAGCAACCAGATATCAATATCACTGCCAAAACTAGCCATTTGGGAATCGATGTGCTGGTAGATGTTGTATTGTGGTTTAGATGATCCTGCATATTTTCGTGATATGTTATACCTTTTTTATATAATACAATGTAGTATATCATTTTATATGTTGAAGATTAATAAGTACATATTAATAATTTTCTTTTTTACTTTACCTTTATTTGCCGGTGAGATGCCCGATGATTTTTTGAAATCTAGTGTTAATGAAATAAGCCAATTTATCAGTGAGAATAAAGATATGCTCGAGAATGATGAAAGATATCTAAAAGCAAAAGTAAATGAACTTATAATTCCTAAATTTAACATGACGTTAATGGCTAAAATAGTTCTGGGTAAAAAAAATTGGATCTCAGCGTCTAACAACCAAAGGAACGATTTTGTAGGAGCGTTTAGAGATTTGATGGTTAGGACATATATGAAATCTATAACGGTTTTCGATGGAGATAAAATTGAATTTGCGCCGTATACACCCGGCAAAAGACATGACATTGCAAAAGTGAAATCACATTATGTAACCTCTGATGGCAATATTGCCGTTGATTATAGACTCAAGCTTGATTCTGATGGTAAGTGGCGAGTTTATGATGTTGTGTTTGATGGAGTTAGTTTATTAAAAAATTATAGAGTAGATTTCAGAGAACATATTCAAAAAGATGGTCTTGATTCTTTGATTAATAGCTTGAAAAATTAAAAAGGCCTTATAAGTATTATTAATCTTGGTAATAGAGTTAGCACTGCAAGTAATGCTACAAACATTGCTAGACCTGTCAATAATCCAAAGATAATGGTAGGTATAAAATTAGATAAGATGAGTATTGAGAAGCCAAAAATTATTGTAATACCAGTAAAAAATATTGCTCTTCCTATAGTGTCATGACATAGATAAACTGTTTGTTCATAATTATTAGTTTTCCTAAATTCCTCTCTAAACCTATAAATATAATGTATGCTATTATCTACTGCGATGCCAATTGTTATTGCAGCAATAGTTATAGTCATCATATCTAATGGCAACTTCATAAGCCCCATTAAACCAAGAACAAAAACCGCAGCAATTAAGTTTGGAATAATTCCAATAAAAGATAAAACAGATGATTTAAATAATATCATAAACATAATAGCAATACCTAACATTACAAATCCTAGAGATAAAATTTGAGAATCAAATAAACTTTGTAACATATTATTGTATAACACAAGAATTCCGGTAATTATAAATTTATCTTCATTCAAGTTGAGTTTATTAATGAGATCAAAACGTACTTTATCTATAAATTCTTTTCTTCTTAAATCTTTTTTAGAATCTAGTATTCTTAAATTGATTCGAGCCTCATTATTTTCAATAGATATATATGGATGTACTGCAACTTTTTTAACTTCTTCCGGCGCTCTTTTATAAAGCAATGACATTTCTAGACTGGTTAATTCCTGATTATCATTTAATTCCTCTGCAACTCTGATTGTTGAAGCCAATGATAGTACTTTTCCTACCTCTGGCAAGCTATCTAAATAATCGTGTATGGATTTGATTTGGTTTATTTTTGATGTAGTAAACCAATTTGCACTTAAATCTTTTTCAGTTTCATCTAACAAACCATCAGTTTCATCTAATAAATCACCAAACTCATCATCTTCTTGTTCAAAATTGATTTGTGATTCGTCATCAAATTTTATAATGACATCCAATGGAGTTGTTCCTCCGAGTTTATCATCTATTTGTTTCATACCTTGATATATTTCAGTATCACTTTTAAAGTAGTTTATGAAACTATTTTCAACTTTCAATTGAAATACACCATAAATTGTTAAAATTAGTATAAAAAAAGTTATGGCGGTTATACTCTTCCCATTTTCAATAGTTTGTTTGGCTAAAAAGTTAGTCAAAAAAAAAGTTTTATTAGTTACTTGGTAAGTGTCACTATCTTTTTCTAGAAGACAAAGTATTGATGGTAATAATAAAAAGGAAGTTAAAAATAAAACAACTAAGCCCAAAACCATCATATATCCAAAATCAATAACTGGTTTTATATCACTAAAAACCAAGGATAGAAAAGCAACTATTGTAGTTAAAGCCGTATAAAGACAAGGACGTACCATTTTTGATGTCATCAATTTTACGGTATTTAATTGATTATCTTTTAATTCTACACTTATTTGACGATAACGAACAATCATATGTATGTTCATTGATAATGTTAATATCAACATTAATGATATAAAGTTTGAAGAAATAACTGTGACCTTCCATTCCATCATACCTAAAAATCCAAGCATAATAGCGACAGAATAAATACAACTTAATAGTGGTAGCACAATCCATTTTATTTGTCGGAATATGATAGTTAATGTAATTATAATAAAAATAAAAACACCTATTCCAAAATTTGTAAGATCATTTTTAACATAAGTAATCATGTCATCAGCAATCATTGGAATTCCTCCCAACCTCAACTTTACGTTATTTTTTTCAAATGCATCTCTTTCTAAACGGATTTTAGCCAATAAATTATGAACAAAATTGTCATTATCTTTTTTTAACTTTGTATAATGTTTTTCAATATTGATAAGTTCAACTTTTTCTGTATTAGTTAAAGTTCCATCATGTTGTTTGGCAATTAATATGCTTTTTTCATTCACTAAATTAATTAGTTTTTGATTTGATTTAAGATTAATCTGCATCGCAGTCGTTTTAGCATCATCACTTATTATCAAATTCTTATATATTGGGCTATTAAGTATTTCTTCCCTTGCCTTATTAATATCTACACTTTCAGAGAAAATTGTTGGAACATCTGCAATCATTTCTGTTAATGGTTTATTTGAACTTTTGACAAGAGGCACATCTATTAGAGAAGTTATTGATTCGACCCCATCAATTTTTAATAACTTCTCTTTTAGTTTGCTAATTAAATTTAAATTTTTCTCATCAAAGATATCTCCATCGTGAGGTGTAAACGTCATAATCAAAAAATCTTTGGTCTGATATCTATGTAATGATTCTCTATATATTCTTAAATCTTTGTCATTTTCAAGAATTAACGTGTCAGCAGATGCATCCAGTTCAAAATCCGACATATAGAATGATGATAAAACTAGTAATGATAAGAGAATGAATAGAATTTTTTTTGGTTTCTCTAATATAGATTTAGAATAAATATGTGAAATATCATTAATCATGGCATAATTTCTTATAAAATTTTAGAATATCGAATCAATGACGTATTTTAAAGATAATTATGGATAAATTAATAGTTGAGGGCAAAAATATATTATCAGGAACAGTATCAGTTTCTGGCGCTAAGAATGCTGTTTTGCCCATGCTTTGCGCGTCTGTGATGATATCAGATGGCCTAGTAATAATAAAAAATATACCTCATCTAAATGATGTCACAACAACTACCAGTCTATTAGCTAAAATGGGTATGACAATTACTATGGATGAATCGATGAATATACAGCTAGATTCATCAACTATAAATAATACCTTTGCACCTTATGAATTGGTAAAAACAATGCGATCGTCTATATTAGTACTCGGTCCATTACTAGCAAAACATGGCAATGCGAAAGTTTCATTGCCTGGTGGATGTGCTATTGGTACGAGACCAGTGAATCTCCATATTGAAGCATTAAGGAAGATGGGTGCAAAATTAGATATTTTTAATGGTTATATTCATGCAAAATGCAAAAAATTACAAGGAGTTACTATTGAGTTTCCTCAAATATCTGTTACAGGTACAGAAAATATACTGATGGCCGGATGTTTAGCGGATGGAATAACAACTATACGTAATGCTGCCAGAGAACCTGAAGTTGTAGATTTATGTAATTTTTTGAATAAGATGGGAGCTAAAATTTCTGGACAAGGGACTGAAACAATCATTATAGAAGGCGTTGAAAAACTTAAAGGGGCAAGTTATACTGCGCTACCAGACAGAATAGAGACCGGCACATTTCTAATAGCAGCAGCAATAACTGGAGGTAAAATCTTAATAAAAGATACAATATCTTCGCATGTTGCAATTATTTTAGAAAAATTGAAAGAAGCTGGAGCGTATATTAAAACCACTGAAAGTACTATTGAATTAGATATGAAAAAAAAACGCCCAACACCCGTTAACATAACAACAGGACCATATCCAATGTTTCCTACAGATATGCAAGCACAAATGACCGCTTTAAATTCTATAGCTAAAGGTAAAAGCGAGGTTTTGGAAAATGTTTTTGAAAATAGATTTATGCACGTGCAGGAAATGAATAGAATGGGAGCTCAAATTGAAGTAAAAGAGAATTGCGCATCTATTGTTGGGCAAGATACTTTAAAAGGAGCGCCAGTTATGGCAACTGATTTAAGAGCTTCTGCAAGTTTGATCTTAGCTGGTCTTGCGGCCGAGGGAGTTACAGAAGTTGGAAGAATTTATCATATAGATAGAGGTTATGACTGTATAGAAGAAAAACTAAAACAACTTGGAGCAAAAATCACTAGGGAACCGATGTGATTAGAAATAATATGGAAAGATTAAAACTTGCAATTTCAAAAGGGAAAATACTTGATCAAGGATTGAAAATTCTAGATAAATCAGGAATTAGATGTAGAGAAAACCCTCTGACATCTAGAAAACTAATTTTCAAAACAAATTTGGATTATGTTGATATCATTGTCGTAAGAGCAAGTGATGTTCCGGCATATATTGAATCTGGTAAAGTGGATATGGGGATTGTTGGGAAAGACACTCTACTTGAAAGTAAAAATAATAATCATTATAGATTGCTGGATTTAAAAATTGCAAAATGCAAATTAATCGTTGCTGGTAAAAAAGACAAAATATTGAAAAATAATTTAAAAGTTGCAACTAAATATCCAAGCATAACTAAAAAATTTTTTCATGATAAAGGTTTACAATGCTCAGTTCTTAAATTGTATGGATCTATAGAATTAGCGGCAGTGTTAGATATGACAGATGTAATTGTAGATTTAGTTGAGACTGGGAAGACATTAAAAGAAAATGGATTAGTTCAAATAGAGGAAATACAACAAATAACATCGTATTTAATAGTAAATAAGGGATCATTTAAATTAAGTAATGATAAAATAAGGAATGTAGTTAAAAAAATAGAATCAGGTATTTTGTTATGAACCAAAAAAGTCTCACAGATGATTTGAAAATTTCCTTAACAAGAGAACTCATTACGCCAAAAGTTGTGATGGATGAATTTCCAATGACTAAGAAAGCTACGGAAACAGTAGTTAACGCTAGACAAGATATAATAAATATTTTAAATAATTCTGATAATCGATTCATGTTGGTTGTTGGGCCATGTTCGATTCATGATATAGATGCTGCTATGGAATATGGCGAAAAATTAAAAGAAATAAACAAAACAGTCAAGCAAAATATTTTGATTATTATGAGGGTATATTTTGAAAAACCAAGGACGGTTATTGGATGGAAAGGATTAATTAACGATCCAAATCTTGATAATAGTTTCGAGATTAACAAAGGAGTAAAGATAGCAAGAAAACTTTTGCTTGATTTAGCTGAGATAGGTATTCCTTCAGGACATGAATATTTAGATTTAATCAGTCCTCAATATATTTCTGATTTGGTTAGTTGGGGTGCTATAGGAGCAAGGACAACTGAAAGTCAAAGTCACAGAGAATTAGCGTCCGGCCTTTCCTGTCCAGTAGGTTTTAAAAACGGAACTAATGGAGAAGTTCAAATTGCTATTGACGCCATGAAGGCTGCACAAAGATCTCACAACTTTCTTTCTGTAACAAAAGATGGTAAATCTGCTATTTTTTCTACTACAGGAAATCAAGATTGTCATATTATATTGAGAGGCGGTAAAACTACAAATTATTCTCATAAACATGTGGAAGAAGTATCAACCTTGTTACAAAAAAATAAATTCAGACCAATTGTTATGATTGATGCAAGTCATGCAAATAGCAATAAAGATCACACGCAACAGAGTGTTGTGATAGAAGATATATGCAAGCAAATAAAAAAAGGAAGTAAAAGTATTTTTGGAATTATGATCGAAAGCAATTTAGTTGAAGGTAAGCAAAATATAACAGAGAGATCTAAACTCAGATATGGGCAAAGTATTACAGATGCTTGCATTGGATGGAATGAAACTGAAGACTTGATTCACAAACTGAATAATTCATTAATCAACGCTCACAAATGATTGATATAACTTTATTAAATACATCTAGTAAGCAGTTTAGTCAAATTCTTGAAAAGAAATTGAAAATGGAAAATATTATTAATAAAAAAGTTGATAGAGAAGTCTCGAAAATTATTAATACAATTAAGAAAAATGGTGATTTATCACTAACCAAATATATCAATAAATACGATGGTTATTATTTAAAAAATAGTAAAAAAATTTTATTATCTAAATCAGAAATTAATAATGCATATAAAAGAGTTACCAAAGTTCAAATACGTAGTTTAAAACAAAGTATGAAAAGGATTAAATCCTTCGCCAAGAATCAACTTTCATCTAGCTGGGGTAAAACTTTAGATCAAACATATCTAGGAGAAAAAATTACTCCTATTAAATCAGTAGGCATATATGTTCCTGGTGGTACAGCATCATACCCATCAACTGTAATGATGAACGCCATACCTGCAAAAGTAGCTGGTGTGAAAAATATCATCATGGCTTGTCCAATGGGTAATTTAGAGGATCATAGTTTGGTCATAGTTGCTGCTGATTTATGTGGAATAAGCAAGATATATAGAATGGGAGGAGCACATGCTATAGGAGCGCTAGCGTATGGAACAAAAGTAGTACCCAAGGTAGATAAAATAGTCGGACCAGGAAATATATTTGTTACACTTGCCAAAAAAATGGTCTTTGGTGAGGTTGGAATTGATAACATAGCAGGACCTTCAGAGATCCTTGTTATAGCTGATGATTCATGCAATTCAGATTGGATAGCAATGGATTTATTTTCACAAGCTGAACATGATGAACTAGCACAACCAATTTTGTTAACAACCAGTAGTATATTCATAAAAAAAGTAATAACCTCTATGAATAAATTATTACCAATGTTACCTAGAAAAAAAATTATACTAAAATCACTAAAAAATCGTGGATTAATAATAAAAGCAAAGAGTATTAGAGAAATATGTAATATAGCAAATGAAATTGCACCTGAACATCTTGAAATTGCTGTAAAAAATAATAAAAAAGTTTTTAATTCAATTCAAAATGCTGGTGCAATTTTTTTAGGACAATTTAGTCCTGAAGTTTTTGGAGATTATTGTGCTGGACCAAATCATGTTTTGCCGACATCAGGTTCTGCAAAATTTTCGTCACCCTTAGGAGTCTATGATTTTCAAAAAAGATCAAGCGTGATCAAAGTTTCTTATAAAACTGCAAAAGAGTTGAGCGAATTATCATCAATACTTGCAGAAGCTGAAGGACTTCATGCCCATGCTTATTCTGCTCGTTTTAGACATAAAAAATAATTATTGATTGGGAATAGGTCTTTTTGTAACTTTAATTTCCACTTTCCGGATAATATCTTTTCTTAAAATATTTAATGTCAGTATCTCACCAATTTTTATTTCAGAAATTATCTTTTGTACTTTACGTATATCATTTACTTCTATTTCATTAATTGTTTTTATTATATCACCTACTTGTAATCCTGCTATATCAGCTGGACCTTTAGTATATATAGCGTTTACTAAAACTCCCTCTCCTTTATAACTCGGTACCGCGGATGCTCCAATAAATCCACGTGATACACTACCAAATTCTATTATTTGAAATAATATATTTTTTACCATGTCTATTGGGATCGCAAAACCTATGCCGTCTGACCCTCGACTTTCAGATATAATTGCAGTATTTATTCCAATTAATTCACCATTTACATTCACCAATGCTCCACCCGAATTTCCAGAATTAATTGCAGCGTCAGTCTGTATAAAATTCTCGAAAGTATTAATTCCTATTTTGTCTCTACCTGTTGCAGAAATAATCCCTAAAGTTAATGTTTGTCCTACACCAAGTGGATTGCCAATAGCTAATGAAATATCTCCGACATTTACATTGTTCATATTCCCTAAAGTAATAGGTTTAAGATTACCTTTAATTTTTAAAACTGCTAAATCAGATTCAGGATCTACGCCTACTAGTGCAGTTTCATAGTCATTACCTTCATAATCTCTTACAGAAAATCTATCTGCACCTCGCAGAACATGATAATTAGTCACTATATGTCCAGTATTTGTAACTACTACACCAGAACCCTGACCGCCTGGTCTTACATCTCTATATTCTGGAAAGCCTGTTCTTGGATTAATTACTACAACTCTCTTTGTTGATCCTGAGGCATATACAGTAACAACAGAATCCTTTACTTTATTAAATGTTTTTGAATATGAAATTCGCGAATCTAAACCTTTTTTTTCTTTCTCTTGTACAGAAGATTCTATTACCTCAATTTTATTGGTAAAAAGATTTGGAGATAATATATATATTGCGAACGCAACAATTATTCCAAGTACTATGTAATTAAATATTTCTTTCATTTTTAATTTCACCAACGTATAAAAACAAAGCAACTAGTATTATATATTAGAGTAAGTTTTAATTATATGCTATAATCCAAAGCGAGCAGAAATGGGATATCCTCAAAACAAACATGAAGGAATCAGAGAACACATCGGGTAGAAGAAAATTTTTAAGAAATCTATCCCAGGTAATGGGTGGAATAGGAGCGGTTTTTGCTCTAATACCTTTTCTCTCATCGATGTCACCTAGTGAAAAAACAAAAACAGCCGCCGCGCCAGTTGAAATTGATATATCAAAAATACAACCTGGAACGTTCAAAGTTGTTGCATGGAGAGGAAAGCCGGTTTGGATTGTTAGGAGAACAGATGAAATGATTTCAAACATTAAAGATAATAACAATATTTTGAGTGATCCAGAATCGTCAAAAGAACATCAACCAATATATGCAAAAAATAAATATAGATCAATAAAACCAGAATATCTTGTTCTGCTTGGAATATGCACTCATTTAGGTTGCTCTCCAACATATAAGCCTGATAATAAATCAACAGAATTAGGTTTGGATTGGGAAGGAGGATTTTTTTGTCCGTGCCATGGTTCTAAATTTGATTTATCAGGCAGAGTATATAAGGGCATGCCAGCGCCGCATAATCTAGAGGTTCCACCACATCATTATATGTCAGATAATATAATTGTTATTGGCCAAGATGGAGAGGATGTATAAATGAGTAAATTTATGGCATGGATTGATCAACGTTTACCTGTCAGCAGTTTCTTCAGAAATCATTTATCAAAATATTACGCCCCAAAAAATTTTAATTTTTTTTATTATTTTGGAGGTTTAGCTTTATTCATTTTTATTCTGCAAATTGTTACAGGGATTTTTCTTACAATAAATTATAAGCCGGATGCAGCACAGGCATTTGCATCTGTAGAATATATTATGAGAGATGTAAATTATGGATGGCTAATTAGATATCTTCATTCTACAGGCGCATCTTTTTTCTTTTTAGTAATTTATTTACATATGTTTAGGGCTTTACTCTATGGCTCATTCAAAAAACCTAGAGAATTGCTTTGGATATTTGGGATGTTAATTTTTGTTTTATTAATAGCAGAAGCATTTATGGGTTATTTGTTACCTTGGGGTCAAATGTCATACTGGGGCGCGCAAGTAATCATTTCTTTATTTGGGGCTATACCATTTTTTGGAGAATCATTGGCACTATGGATACGAGGAGATTATGTGGTTTCCGATGTTACACTAAATAGATTTTTCGCATTTCATGTTATTGCATTACCATTACTATTGTTTGCATTAATTTATCTTCATCTTGCCGCTCTTCACACTGTAGGCTCGAACAATCCAGATGGAATTGAAATTAAGGAGATGAAAGATTCTGAAGGCATTCCAAGAGATGGTATTCCATTTCATCCATATTACACAGTCAAAGATATATATGGTTTGATGGTTTTTTTAACAATTTTTATGTTTATAGTTTTTTTTCTGCCAGAATTTGGTGGTTATTTCTTAGAAAAAGATAACTTTGTTCCAGCTAATCCTTTAAAAACTCCAGAACATATAGTTCCATTATGGTATTTAACTCCTTTTTATGGAATCTTAAGAGCTATTCCTGATAAATTGGGAGGTGTGTTGGCAATGGGCTTGGCAATATTAGTTTTGTTTATTTTGCCATGGATAGATAGATGTCCTGTTAAATCTATAAGATATAGATCAGTGAGTTATAAAATTTTATTAACATTATTTATAATTAGTTTTATTGGACTTGGTTATACGGGCATGCAGACACCAACAACAATTATTACGTGGATGGGTAGACTATTTACATTAATATATTTTGGTTTTTTTATAGCATTATATTATATGAGCCCGAACGAGAAGACTAAAGAGGTGCCTGAACGTGTTCAGATGGATGAATAAGATATCTATTAGTGTGTTTATTTTAATAGTCGCATCCTCGAATATACATGCATCAGAAAAACTAACACTTGATACAGTTAGGATTGACCTAAATAACAAACCATCACTTCAAAGAGGTGCGCAAATTTACATTAATAATTGTTTAGGATGCCATACATTACAATACCAAAGGTATAGTAGGCTTGTAACTGATTTGGGTATACCAAAAGAAATACTACAAAAAAATTTAATTTTTACATCTGACAGACATGGCCAACCAAGTAAATTAGGCTCGCTAATGATAAATTCCGTAAATCCTAATGCATCTGCCGAAGCTTTTGGAATACACCCGCCAGACTTATCATTAATAGCACGTTCGCGAGGCCCTGATTGGGTTTATACTTTTTTAAATTCTTTTTATTATGATCAACAAAGACCTATGGGGGTCAATAATTATTTGTATCCTAATATTAACATGCCTCATGTTTTATGGTGGATGGAAGGAATAAAAGAAAAATCTACAGGCACAGATAAAGTATCATATATTGTCGAAGGGAATATGAGTGATAGAGAATATAAAGCTGCTATTACAGATCTTGTGAATTTTTTAACATATGTTTCAGAGCCAGCGCAATTAAAAAGGTATAAACTTGGATTTTGGGTGGTTTCATTTTTAGCATTTTTTGCATTTATTGCATTTTTATTGAAACAAGAATACTGGAAAGATGTAGAATAAAAATATGACAACTTTAGCTAATAGACGTTCAGCCATTTTATTATTTTCTTTACCTGACTGCCTTCATAGTCATAGAACGAGACTTGTTATAAAAGAGAAAGAAATTACTGCAGAAATGTATGAAATTGATAAAGATAATATTTCTCAGGAAATTAAGGAAATCAGTCCATATGATGAATTCCCTACATTAGTAGATAGAGATTTGGTGTTACAAAATTCAAGAGTTATTATTGAATACTTAGACGAAAGATTTCCGCATCCACCATTATTGCCTGTTGATCCAGTTTCTAGAGCAAAATTTCGTTTAGCTTTAAATAAAATTGAGCACCAATGGTACCCAGAATTTTCACAGGCTTATCAAAAAGGATCGCTTGATCCTATGTTTATTGAAAAAATCAAAGCATATTTCTTAGAAATACTACCATTAATTTCTAATAAATATTTTATGAGTGATGATTTTGGGTTAGTAGATTGTAGTTTGGCACCATTGCTATGGAGAATTAAAGATTTAGATATTGAATTATCAGAAAATAAAAAAGCCTTTTTAAATTATTCAGAAAGAATTTTTGATCGAGAATCTTTTCAAGAGAGTCTTACAGAAACAGAAAAGGAAATATAAATTTAGTTTATATGATGATCTATACATTCGCAGATAGAGTGAATAATAATTAAATGAATTTCTTGTATTCTGCTTGTTCTGTTACTAGGCACTCTTATTTCTATGTCATTATCATTTAATAGTTTAGATGCATTACCACCGTTATTACCAGTAATTAAAAGTATAGAAACTTGTTTTGTTTTTGCAGATTTTATTGCTTCAAGAATATTTTCTGAGTTACCACTAGTAGTGAATGCTACTAATAAATCTTTTGAATTTGCTAATGCATTAATTTGTTTTGCAAAAATATATTTATAATCATAATCATTTGCTATTGCTGTCATGATTGCTGTATCAGAATTTAAAGAAATACCAGCTATTTCTTTACGTTCTTTTTCAAACCTATTTACCAGTTCAGATGATAAATGTTGTGCATCTCCAGATGATCCACCATTGCCACATGAAAGAATTTTTCCGCCAGAATCAATTATTTTTATAACTTTTTGAGTTGCTGATTGAATAGATGTTAATAACTCGCTACTACTTGCGTTACTCGTCTTTACACTTTCTTCAAAATTTTCTTTAATTATTTTTTTTATATCCATTATTGTATACTATTGTACATTGCTTATATTACAATGTAATCTAATAAATATAAAATAAAATTTATTTTTAAGTATGTCCGGAACACTTTACATTGTATCCACGCCTATAGGTAATTTAAAAGATATTACATTAAGGGCGCTTGATATCTTAAAAAACTCTGACTATATTTTGGCTGAGAGTTCAGCTAGAACGTCAAAATTATTGCACGAATATAATATAGAAAAAAAAATTATCACTTTTAATAAAGATAATGAAAAAAAGAAAAGTAACTCAATTAAGAAGGATTTAAATCAGGGAGGAAAAATATCATTAGTAACAGATGCTGGTACGCCATCTGTTTCTGACCCTGGGTTTGAATTAGTTCGAAAAATGAATAGCAAATACGATGTTATACCGATACCTGGACCTAGTTCGTTAACTTGTGCAATTTCTGTTTCAGAAATTCCAATGAATAATTTTATCTTTGTTGGATTTCTGCCGAAAAAAATGAATGAAAAAAAAAGGAAAATTCAAGAATTAGCGAAATCAGCTATGCCAATTGTAATTTTTGAGAACAAGCATAGACTGAAATCCTTAATTCAGCTTATTTCTGAGATTTTAGGCGAATCTGTTCAAATTGGAATTATGAGAGAATTAACTAAACTCAATGAATCAATTACATTTAGCCCGGCTAAAAAAGCACTAAGAGCAATAGAAGCAAAAAACCCTCAAGGAGAAATAGTATTGATCGTTGAGGCAATAAAGAAAGAAAACTCTCTTTCTGATACTAGTAAAAAAAATATAAGAATCTTATTAAAAAAATTTAGCCCAAAAGAAGTTGTTGATATCATTAGGGTATATACCAATTTAGATAAGAGAGAATTGTATAAATATGTATTAATGATTAGACAGGAGCTATAGTTTCATCGTATTATATAGCTTTAGATGGAGCTAGAAAAAACATATAGAAAGATGACTCAGATTGAGCCATCTTTTTTTTTACCAAAAAATGAAAGAAAATAACAAACAAGATTCATTACTTGCGCTTGAAGATGGATCGATTTTTTATGGGTTTTCATTAGGAGTTTCTGGTTGTGTGGTGGGAGAAGTTGTTTTTAATACTGCAATAACCGGTTATCAAGAGATTATTACTGATCCTTCTTATGATTCCCAAATAATAACATTTACAAATCCACATATAGGGAATACTGGTTTTAACCAAGATGATTTTGAGTCTAATCAATCATTTTGTCCTGCAATCATTATTAGAGAACAACCAATTTATGAGAGTAGTTGGAGAAAACAACTAAGTTTGAAAGAATTTTTAAAAAAACAAAATCTGGTTGCAATATCTGGTATAGATACGAGGCTTTTAACAAAAATATTACGTGACAAAGGATCTCAAAATGGATGTATTATTGCTAATAAAGAGTTGAACATTGAAACAGCCAAAAACAAATTAAAAACTTTTAGTGGTTTATTAGGACTAGATCTTGCAAAAGAGGTTACTACAAAAAAAATATATAAATGGAATTATGGCAAAAAACATTTAAACGAAAAGAAACCAATACAACAAAACAAGCCTTTCAATGTAATTGCATATGATTTTGGTATAAAACATAATATTTTGAGAATATTAAATGATTTGGGTTGCAATATAACGATTGTACCTGCTGAACATCCATCAGATGATGTCTTGTCAATGAAACCAGATGGTATTTTTTTATCTAATGGACCTGGCGATCCTAAAGCCTGTACATATGCCATTGACAATATAAAACATTTCTTGGATTCATCTATACCAATATTTGGAATTTGTCTGGGGTTTCAATTATTAGCCTTGGCTAGTGGAGCGAAGACTATCAAAATGAAATTTGGTCATCATGGTGCTAACCATCCTGTGATTGATTTAAAATCAAAAAAAGTATTCATAACGAGCCAAAATCATGGATTTATGGTTGATAGAAAAGCATTACCACAAAAAATTGTTGAAACCCATGTATCTCTTTTTGATGATTCTCTGCAAGGATTTGAACGAAAAGATGTTCCTGCATTTGGTTTTCAAGGACATCCTGAGGCAAGTCCTGGACCTCATGATATTGACGTTATATTCAAAAAATTTATTGATTTAATGAGGAAAAAAAATTAAATGCCTAAGGATTTAAAAATTAAAAGTGTGTTAATTGTTGGTGCGGGACCAATTATTATTGGACAAGCTTGTGAGTTTGATTATTCAGGAGTACAGGCATGTAGAGCATTAAAAGAAGAAGGTATAAAGGTAATTCTAGTAAATTCAAATCCAGCGACAATCATGACAGATCCAGATATGGCCGATAAAATCTATATTGAACCAATACACTGGCGAAATCTAGAAAAGATAATTATCAAAGAGAAACCAGATGCAATCTTGCCAACAATGGGAGGACAGACGGCATTGAATACAACACTTGATTTAAATAGACATAAAATACTTGAGCAAAATAATGTCAAGATTATAGGAGCTAGTGTTGATTCTATTGATATGGCTGAGGATCGTGAATTATTCAAGAATGCCATGAAAGAGATAGGTCTAGAGACTCCAAGAGCAGAAATTGCCCACAGTTTTAATGACGCTTTAAAAATACAAAAAAATATTGGTTTTCCAACCATAATTAGACCTTCGTTCACTTTAGGAGGAACGGGAGGAGGTATAGCTTATAATGTTGAAGATTTTGAATCAATTGTTAAAAGAGGTCTTGAGTTATCACCGACAAACGAAGTATTGCTTGAAGAGTCTGTTATAGGATGGAAAGAATTTGAAATGGAAGTTGTCCGAGATAAGAATGACAACTGCATAATCATTTGTTCGATTGAGAATGTCGATCCAATGGGAATACATACAGGTGATTCTATAACAGTGGCACCTGCACAAACACTTACCGATAAAGAATATCAATTATTAAGAGATGCTTCGCTTAAGGTTTTAAGAAAGATCGGTGTTGATACTGGTGGTTCAAATGTACAATTTGCTATATCTCCTAAAAATGGAAAGATACTCGTAATTGAGATGAACCCTAGAGTTTCACGATCATCAGCTTTAGCTTCAAAAGCAACTGGATTTCCAATAGCAAAAGTAGCAGCAAAATTAGCTATTGGATATACATTGGATGAATTAAAAAATGAAATTACTGGCAATGTTATACCGGCATCTTTTGAGCCGACAATAGATTATGTAGTAACCAAGATACCAAGATTTGCTTTTGAAAAATTCAAAGAAGCAGAAAACAAGCTAACAACTCAAATGAAATCAGTTGGAGAAGTTATGGCTATAGGAAGGAATTTTCAAGAATCTATTCAAAAAGCTTTAAGAGGTTTAGAAATTGGGATTGATGGATTTGTAAATTTAAATATAACTGATAACAAGATCATTGAAAATAAAATTCGCAATACTACGCCAGATAGGATTTTATATATAGCTCAAGCTTTTAGAAAAAATTTTGATTTAAATAAAGTAAACAAGCTATCCAATATTGATAAATGGTTTTTAGCACAAATACAAAATTTAGTAGAAAATGAAAAAAATTTAGCAAACAAAAACAAACAAAGTATAACAGCTGACGATATTTTACAACTTAAAAAACAAGGATTTTCTGATTCATATTTATCATCTACACTAAATATAAGTGAAGTAGATTTTAGAAACTTACGGTTATCATTGAAAATAAAACCTGTCTATAAAAGGGTCGATGCGTGTGCGGCAGAGTTTGAAGCTAAAACCGCGTATATGTATTCAACATATGACAGCGAATGCGAGTCCATCCCAACTAATAATAAAAAAATAATAATATTAGGAGGAGGGCCGAATAGGATTGGACAGGGAATTGAATTTGATTATTGTTGCGTACATGCTTCACTTGCTTTAAAAGATATTGGGTTTGAAACTATTATGGTAAATTGTAATCCAGAGACTGTATCCACAGATTTTGACATATCCAATAGGCTTTATTTTGAACCTTTAACCTACGAGGATGTGATGTCAATTATTGATATTGAGAAACCATGGGGAGTGATAGTTCAATATGGCGGACAGACCCCTTTAAAACTAGCAACTAAACTTAAAAATAGTGGAGTAAAAATAATTGGGACTTCACCAGAAGCTATTGATGTAGCTGAAGATCGTGAGAAATTTAAAAGGCTCGTCGAAAAATTACATTTAAAACAACCTATTAATTCAACAGCAACTAATATCTCTAGTGCACTTAAAGCTGCAGAAAACATAGGGTACCCATTAGTTGTTAGACCTTCATATGTTTTGGGTGGAAGAGCAATGGAAATAGTGACCAATGATAATGATTTGAAAAAATATATGCATGATGCTGTAGATGTTTCAAATAATTCTCCAGTATTATTAGATAAATTTTTAAATGATGCAATAGAAGTTGACGTAGATATAATTTCTGATGGCAAAGATGTATTTATTGGTGCAATTATGGAGCACATTGAAGAAGCTGGAATACATTCTGGTGACTCAGGATGTTCTATACCACCCTATACATTAAATAAACACATTTTGGAGACATTAAGAACTCAAGTAAAAAAACTTGCGTTAGAATTAAAAGTTGTTGGATTAATGAATACTCAATTTGCAATTAAAGATGAAGAAATTTTCCTTTTAGAAGTAAATCCTCGAGCATCGAGAACAGTGCCATTCGTTTCTAAAGCAATTGGTATTCAACTTGCAAAAATTGCGGCATTAGTTATGACTGGAAAATCTTTATCTGAATTATCACTTAAAGATGAAATACAAACAAAATATTATTCTGTTAAAGAAGCTGTTTTTCCATTTTCAAAATTTCCAGAAGTAGATGTGTTATTAGGCCCAGAAATGAAGTCAACTGGAGAAGTTATGGGATTTGGAAAGACATTTGGCGAAGCATATTTTAAAGCACAAAGAGCTGCAGGTGTAATTTTACCTAAAAACGGGAATGCATTTATTAGTGTTAGAGATAAAGATAAACCTGCTATGTGTGATATTGCGAAAGATTTAATAAAAATTGGCTTTGATATATTTGCAACTTCTGGAACGTGTGATTATTTAAATAAAAGAAATATTTCCTGCAAACAAATCAATAAAGTAAAACAAGGCCAACCTAATGTTGTAGATATGATTAAAAACGGAGAAGTGCATTTAATTATAAATACTTCTGAGGGAGCTCAATCAATCAAAGATTCATTTTCTATAAGACAAGAAGCACAAAATAATAATGTTTGTCTAACAACTACAGTTTCTGGTGCTAAGGCTTTTTGTAAAGCCATTTTATTTATTGATAATTTTGACGCTAATGATCTTCAGAGTTTACATAAAACTATAAACTAGATTTTTTTTGAATCATATTTTTTTATATCAATCATATTTTCACTTTTTGCCACAATACATGTAATACAAGTATCACCGCTAACATTTACACTTGTCCTTATCATGTCAAGCAATCTATCTACACCAAGTAACAATGTTATTCCTTCCAAAGGTATTCCTATTTCAACAAGGATAATAGATAACATCAAAATACCAGCACTTGGTATACCAGCTGTACCTATAGATGCTAATGTTGCAGTGAGAATAATTGTTATATAATCTTGAAATTGTAAATCAATTCCATAAAAAGTAGCTAAGAAAAAAGTTGCACAACCTTGCATAATAGCAGTCCCATCCATATTTATAGTTGCTCCTAATGGAATAGAAAAAGATGCTATAGATTTATTTACACCAAATTTATTTACTACTCTTTCTAACGTAAATGGTATAGAAGCATTACTGCTAGCCGTGCTAAATGTAAAGGCAAGAATAGGTTTAATTTTATTATAAAAAATTGCTATATTTAATGATCCAAAAAATTTCAATAACAAAGAATAAGTAATAAAGAAATGGGATAATAAAACAATAATTACAAGAAAAAAATACTTTGCTAGAGGAATGAAAACTTCTATACCTTGTGTTGCAAATGTCTTGGACAAAAGACAAAATACGGCAATAGGTGTAAGTTTTATTATAAATAAAACCAATTTGTTGAATATTTTATTAATATCTTCGATAAGATCAATATATATTTTTATTTCATTCTTAATTGATGAAATTGCAATTCCAAAAAATATTGCAAATACTAAAACATGTATTACATTGCCACTTGCTAAAGATGCAAAAATATTTTCTGGAAAAAATGACAGAATATAATTTTCAGATTCAAAAATTTCTAGATTATTTGTTGTTGTATTATTTAAGATTAAATTTTCTTGGTTATAATTTATTAATGTAGATGCAACCAACGCTAAACTTATAGCAATTATGGTGGTTAAAACATATAACCCCATGGTCTTAATACCTATTCTTCCAAGTGTAGATGTATCATTAATGGATATAATACCTGCAACTAATGATACGAAAATCAAAGGAAGAACAATCATTTTTAATAGTGTTATAAAAATTGTAGAGATAGTTACGAAAATATTTTCTACTAATATGATTTCAATAAATTCATTAGGTAGAACAAAAAAGTTTAATACTAGACCAAAAATAATACCCAACAACATTGATAACAATACTTGTTTGGTAAAATTCATTAATTTATTTCAAGGAATCTAAAACAGAATTATAATCAGGTTCGTCCGTAATTTCATTGACAAGTTGTGTATATATAACATTATTTTCTTTATTGATAGCAATCACCGCTCTTGCTGTTATACCAGCTAAAGGACCATCTTCAATTAATACGCCATAGTCTTTTGCAAAATTTCTAGATCGCATCATTGATAGGGGGATAATATTATCTAGATTTTCTGATGAACAAAATCTTTTCATAGCAAATGGTAAATCTGCCGATACAGCTAATATTACCGTTTGATCGATATCAGATGCTTTTTGATTAAATAGTTTAGTTGACTTCTGACATACAGGGGTATCTAAACTTGGTATTATATTAAGGATTATATTTTTCTTTTCAAAATCTTTTAGAGATACATTATTAAGTTCAGAATTGACCAATATAAAATCAGGTGCTGATTCACCTACTTTTGGTAAATCGCCAATTGTATGAATTTCATTTCCTTGTAATGTAATCGTAGCCATATTCGCTATTATATTAACAATCTTGTCTAACCTATTCAATCACAATTAACAATGTTATACTTTTACAGAAATGTCAAAAACCAAAAAAACAGCTAATTGGTTTTCTAAACACACAAAAGATCCTTATGTAAAAAAGTCTCAAAAGGATAAATATCGATCAAGAGCAGTTTATAAATTAATAGAGATAGATAAAAAATTTAGAATACTTAATCATTGTGGCTCTGTCTTAGATTTGGGTTCTGCTCCAGGATCATGGTTACAATATTTGCAAGAATTTAAGAATATTTCTAATGTTATTGGAGTTGATATTTTAGATATAGAATCAATTCCAGGAGTCAAATTTTTCAGAGAAGATATAAATAACCCAAATTTATATAAGTTATTAAGTGAAAATGATATAAAAACAGACCTTGTTTTATCAGATATTGCCCCCAGTATTACTGGTATAGTTGATATAGATCAAAGTAACTTTGAAAATACTGCAAAATCAGTAATGGAATGTTGCAGATCTATGCTAAAAGATGGAGGCGCCTTGATTATGAAGTATTTTTTGGGGAGTAGTTTTGATGAGTTAAATTTATTACTCAAAAGAAACTTTACAAAGGTTAATGTTTTTAAACCAACGTCATCAAAAAAAAGCAGCAAAGAAATATACTTTGTTTGTAAAGGGTTTCAATCCTGATATGATGGTATTAGAGCTTGGTTTGACAATACTATTCCATCAATTTAGAATAGTTCTAATTAATAAGTAAAAATTTTATGGGCGAATTAGTAAAAAACTTAGTTATTTGGACAATAGTAGCAGTAGTTATTATGTCATTGTTCTCAGGAATCAGTGGTAGAAATACAGCTGTGGACGAATACAATTATACTCAATTTATGCAGCAAGTTCAGACTGGGCAAGTTGAAGAAGTTACTATTAGTGGCAAAGAAATTATTGGAACTCTTAAATCAGGTCAAGCATTTACAACTTACAGCCCTGAGATGGATAATTCTGCTTTAGTAGGAGAATTATTAAATAGTAAAGTAAAAATCAATGGTAAAGCGCCTGAAAAACAATCATTTTTATCTCAAATATTTTTACATTGGTTTCCTTTTTTATTGTTAATTGGTGTTTGGATATTTTTTATGAGACAAATGCAAGGAGGCGGTGGAACACGTGGAGCTATGTCTTTTGGTAAAAGCAAAGCCAAAATGCAAACGGAAGATCAAGTAAAAGTAACTTTCAATGATGTAGCAGGTGTTGAAGAAGCAAAAGAAGAAGTGAAAGAACTTGTTGATTTCTTAAAGGATCCAGCAAAATTTCAAAATCTGGGTGGAAAAATACCCCGTGGTGTATTAATGGTAGGTTCACCTGGAACTGGTAAAACATTGTTGGCTAGAGCTATTGCTGGCGAAGCAAAGGTACCATTTTTTACAATCTCAGGTTCTGATTTTGTTGAAATGTTCGTTGGTGTCGGAGCATCAAGAGTTAGAGATATGTTTGAGCAAGCTAAAAAGCATTCTCCATGTATAATTTTTATTGATGAAATTGATGCTGTTGGTAGACATCGTGGTGCTGGATTAGGCGGTGGCCATGATGAAAGAGAACAAACGCTTAATCAGTTACTTGTTGAAATGGATGGGTTCGAAGGAAATGAAGGAGTCATTGTTATTGCTGCAACAAACAGACCTGATGTATTAGATCCAGCTTTGTTACGACCAGGTAGATTTGATAGACAGGTTGTAGTGCCTTTACCAGATATTCGTGGCAGAGAACAAATCCTCAAAGTGCATATAAGAAAAATTCCAATTGCAAATGATGTTAAACCAAAAATTTTAGCTAGAGGCACACCTGGCTTTTCTGGAGCAGATCTTGCGAACCTTGCTAATGAAGCTGCATTATTTGCTGCAAGAGCCAATAAAAAAATGGTTGATATGGAAGATTTTGAAAAAGCTAAAGACAAAATTATGATGGGTGGCGAAAGAAAATCTATGGTGATGAATGATGACGAGAAAAAACTTACCGCTTATCATGAAGCTGGCCATGCAATTGTTGGCAGGTTGGTTCCAGATCATGATCCTGTTTATAAAGTAAGTATTATTCCAAGAGGAAGGGCTCTTGGAGTGACAATGTTCTTGCCAGAGGAAGATAGATACAGTAACAGTAAGCAAAGAATAAACAGTATGATTGCTGCTTTGTTTGGTGGTAGGGTTGCAGAAGAATTAATTTTTGGATCGGATGCAGTTACTACTGGTGCATCAAATGATATTGAGCGTGCAACTGATCTTGCAAGAAGCATGGTAACAAAATGGGGTCTTTCTGATAAAATGGGACCATTAGCGTACAATGAGGAACAGAATGAAGTCTTTTTGGGTAAGTCAGTTTCTCAGCAAAAAAAAGTTTCTGATGAAACTGCCCATTCTATTGATTCGGAAATAAGAAAAATCATAGATGTTCAATACAAACGTGCCACAAAACTAATTAAAGATAATCTTGATAAAATGCATATTATGGCAGAGGCATTAATAAAATATGAAACTATAGATAGTAAACAAATCGATCAGATTATGAATGGTAAGGCGCCTGGAGCTCCTGAAAATTGGTCTGATGATGATTCAACTGGGGGCGTCACACCTCCGTCAAAAGAAAACCCGGCTACAACACCGGCATCATAAAATCTTTTTTAATATAGTAGTTTTAATCTTATGTTAATATGTAAGATACGATATATCTGGGTTTAAATATTGAAGTGGATTAATGATTTCAAGTACCATACTTTAAGTAAAATTAAAGATATTAATGGTCTTCGGTTATATAAAGTTGGTAATAAAAACATACCATCGGTCACAACTATTCTTGATCAGACTAAATCTAGTAAAGACAAAGAAAGCTTGCTTAGATGGCGTAAAAATGTTGGTGAAAAAGAAGCTGACAAAATTATCAGAAAAAGCTTATTAAGAGGCACAAGGATGCATTCATTTATTGAAAAATATTTAGTTAATTTAAAACCCAAAACAATTAATCCGCAAATTTCATTAAATTTAGATATTAATAATGATGAGAAAGCACAACCAGAAGTTATATCTCCACTAATGGATGAACAATTAATGGCAGATAAAATAATATTTAAAGGATTGAATAAATACGGAGAAATCAAAAATCTACAAGAAATATGGGGTAATGAAGTAAATCTTTTTTATGATTCATCTTTACTTCAATTTGCAGGCACATGTGATTTATGTGGTATTTACGAGGACCGTCAATCTATTATAGATTTTAAATCTTCAGGAAAAGAAAAGAAAATTGAACATTGTGAAGATTATTTTTTACAGACAGCAGCATATGCTATTGCACATGATTATTTATATAAAACACAAATAACTCAAGCGGTATTATTAATATGCACACCACCACCACAACTTTTATTTACACGATATTTAATTAAAGATAGCGAGCTTGAGAATTATAAAAAAAGTTTTTTAGAAAGAGTAAAACAATACAATATATTAACTAACAACAATCCAGTAAATAATAAAAAATCTCAAGGAATTTTGAATGAGTCTGATTTTAACATCAAATAAGAAACCTATAATTATGGGCATCTTAAATGTTACTCCTGATTCTTTTTTTGATGGTGGATTGTATTTAAAAAAATCTAAAGCATTAAAACGTGTTAAAAAAATGATAAATGACGGTGTTGATATTATTGATATTGGCGCAGAATCATCGAGACCCGGTTCATTGCAAATATCATCTGATGAAGAAATTGCTAGACTATCACCTATTATCAGAGAGATTAGAAATTATACCGATATACCAATCTCAATAGACACTAGAAAATCAGATGTTATAGGAGAATTATTAAAATATAAAATTCAATTAATAAATGATATTTCATCATTAAGTGATATAAACTTAATACCACTAATAAAAAAGCACAATCTTTTTATATGCCTGATGCACATGCAAGGTAATCCAGCTACAATGCAAAACAACCCAAAATATAAAAACATAATTACAGACATTTCTGCTTTTTTTAAGAAAAAACTTAACTTATGTATCAAAAATAAAATTAAAAAGGATCGTATCATTATTGATCCTGGTTTTGGTTTTGGAAAGACATTAAACCACAATTATCAAATATTAAAAAATTTAGAACATTTTAAGAAAATACATAAAAATTTACTAATAGGAATATCAAGAAAAAGCATGATAGGAGATTTATTAAAAAAAGATCCAGAAGATAGATTATATGGAACTTTAACTGCAACAATTTTGTCTATTAAAAATGGAGCTAGTATTATCAGAACCCATGATGTTAGACAAACTAAGTTATTATTAGATATGAAACCGGTATTTTAAATCAAATGATATTATTTGGAACGGATGGCATAAGAGGAAAATTTGGTAAATTTCCTTTAATTGAAAATGAAATTAGGAAAATTGGTTATTCTATAGCTTCTATATTATTTCCTGATAAACCAGGCACTATTTACATTTCTAATGATGGTAGGGCGTCGGCTGATGATATTGAGACTGCCTTAATCGATGGAATTAATACACATGGATCTAAGACTATTTCTCTAGGAATGTTACATACTCCTGCATTGAGTGTAATTGTGAACACTTTGCAAGATAATTTATCTGCAGGCATACAAATTACAGCTTCACACAATCCTTATCATGATAATGGTATAAAAATATTTAATTGTGATGGGCTTAAGATTTCCAGTAAATTAGAAAAAGATATAGAAGAATCTTTTGGAAAAACTTCAAATATTAAAAAATTAAAAAAAACTATTCAAAATTTAACCAATAGATCTGAAGAAAAAAAATACATAAAAATGGTACGAGATTATTTTGATAAGAAAATTAAAAAAATTAATGTAAATCAAAATAAAAATATTTGTGTATTGATTGATTGCGCGAATGGCGCTACTTCAAAAATCATTAATAAGATTTTTGACAACAGCTGTTATAAGATAATTACTATTTTCGACAAACCTAACGGAAAAAATATTAATTATAACTGCGGATCAACAAACCCTCAATTTATAAGTAATTATATAAATCATTTTAATACAACAAATAATACAAAAATTGATTTAGGTGTTGCTTTTGATGGTGATGGTGATAGAGCTATTTTTGTAACTAAAACTGGTAAAATTATTGATGGTGATGAAATTTTATTTGTACTGTCAAAATATAAAAAGGAACATGAAAATTATCATCAATCTGTTGTTGGTACGAATATGACTAATTTTGGAATACAATCTGAATACAAAAAATCTGAAATAGATTTTATTAAAACAGATGTTGGTGATAAATATGTACTTGAAGGTATGTTTAAGCATAATGCTCAAATAGGTGGAGAATCATCTGGACATATTATTATTTCAGACTTTATTGATATACCTGTTGGTGATAGTATTCTAACACTCATTAATATCCTATATATTTTATATGTTTTAGAAATTTCTTTAGATAATCTCGTTAAAAATATAAAAAAAACACCAAGTAAATTAATAAATATACCGGTTAAAGATAAATTAAAATTTATGAAAAATAAGCACAATAAGGAAATTACTAATATTTTAGAATCTAAAATTAAAGGTCATGGCAGGATTCTGTTAAGATCGTCAGGAACTGAAAATTTAATTAGATTATTAGTTGAACACCCAGATGAAAAACAAATAGATTCTCTTATAGATTATTTTTGTGATAATATTATTAAGACATAAACTATGAATAGAAAAATAATCATTGCTGCTAATTGGAAACAAAACGGCACATCAAAATCTTTAAATAAGCTGGCTTCTAGTATCATAAAAGGTATAAACAAAACAACAAGAAAATGTGAAATAGTTTTATTACCTCCATCAATATATGTAAATGAGATTAAAAAATTATTAGAAACAAAAAAACCATACAATGTTTTTTTAGGAATACAAAATATTTCTCCATATAATAATGGAGCTTATACAGGAGAAATATCTATTAGTATGGCTAAAGAATTGCAATGTAAATTCTGTATCATAGGACATTCTGAAAGACGTATCATATTCAATGAAGATCAAATATCTCTTGCAAAAAAACTTACTCTTGCCATTGAAAATCAAGTGAAAGCTATTTATTGTGTTGGAGAAACTTTATCAGAATTCCGGAAAAACATGACTAAAAAAATTATAAATAATCAATTAAAACAAGGATTAGATAGATCTTTAAAATTACTTCGAAAAAATCCAGAAAAATTAATAATTGCTTACGAGCCAGTCTGGGCTATTGGGACTGGTAAAAACGCAAGTGAAAAAGATATAGTTAATACCCACAAATATATAAGGAAAATTTTATTTTCAATGTTTGGGACTTTATCTGAAAAGATTAGAATTATTTATGGTGGTAGTGTAAATAATAAAAACGCCAATACTATACTTAATTTAAATGATGTAGATGGTGTTCTAGTAGGGGGAGCCTCATTAAATGCTAAAAAATTTGTTGAAATTTGTTCATCAATCTGAGTAAATAATGTCATGCAAACTATAATCTTAAGCATACATATAATTCTTGCGATATCGCTTATAATATTGATACTCGTTCAACATGGCAAGGGAGCTGATGCCGGAGCTGCTTTTGGAGCCGGCGCTTCATCAACTGTTTTTGGAGCACGTGGCAATGCCACATTTTTAACTAAAATAACAACACTTATAGCTTTAGTATTTTTTGTAACAAGTTTATCATTGGCATATTTTGCATCAAACAAACCATCTACTGAAAGCAGTATTATTGATAGTCAACTAGAAACTGAACAACAAAATAAAAAATTATCTAACGATAAAATTAAAGATCTTCCATAATTTTGCCGATGTGGTGGAATTGGTAGACACGCTGTCTTGAGGGGGCAGTGGCGCAAGTCGTGCCGGTTCGAGTCCGGCCATCGGCATTTTACGGAACAATCCAATCACCGACGAATGAATTCTCTTTATTAAAAGATACACGTCTATGACCAGAACTAGATAAATATAACCATTCTATACTTTGTATATTTATATTTATTAATGAAAAATTTTTATTAGCTTTATTTTCTGTATTTTTCTTAATGCTCTTTGGGTTTTTTATACGTGTACCAGGTTTTTCATCATACATATAACAATCACGCGCATCCTGACTCATATTCTTCCAAATTGTATGACAGATATCTACATCATTAAAAATTAAAGCCTGGCCAGAGATTCTAATTTGTATTTTTTTATTTTTGCTATAAAAAAGTCCTTCTACATTCGAGTTTTCTTTGATTTCATTAATTTTATTAGAATAATTATTTGTATGAAAAGAAATAGATAACTCTTTTTTGCTACAACTTCTTAACACTACTGTTCTAACTGCACTTCTTTTACCGTCGGTTGTTGCTAGAGCGAATGTGTGAAAGTCAGAAGATCTATTATTTACTCCTTCAACTAAACTTCGCCAGATTGTCTCGTAAATAATATTGATTTCATTATAGTGTTTAGGGTTTTCTTTTAACATTTTTTTGTCAGTTCAATTAAGTAATATATTATTCAAAAATTTTTTAAAAAGATATTAAAAAACGTTTATAAAATAGCCATATCAAAGGATACAATAGCATAATATAGTATGTCTGAGCTTATTAGGATATACTTATGATAGGAGAAATGAATGCTGATAGAATACCTTCCAATACTAATTTTTTTAGTATTCGCATTAATCTTTGCCTCATTAATGATAAGTGTGGGGTTCGCTGCTGGACCTAGTAATCCTGATTCAGAAAAAAACTCTCCTTATGAGTGTGGCTTTGATCCTTTTGAAGATTCTAGAATGAAATTTGATGTTAGATATTATTTAGTTGCAATCTTATTTATAATATTTGATTTAGAAATAGCTTTTTTATTTCCTTGGGCTGTTGTCATTCATGAAATTGGTTTAACTGGACTCTTAGCCATGGCAATATTTTTATTAATTTTAACAGTTGGTTTTATTTATGAATGGAAAAAAGGTGCACTAGAATGGGATTAGAAAATATTAATAAAGATGGATTTGTATTAGCTGACTCTGGAAGTTTATTTGATTGGGCTAGAACAGGATCTCTTTGGCCGATGACGTTTGGTCTGGCATGTTGTGCAGTTGAAATGATGCATGCAGGCGCTTCAAGATATGACTTAGATAGATTTGGAATGATTTTTCGACCAAGCCCAAGACAATCTGATGTGATGATTGTAGCTGGAACACTTGTAAATAAAATGGCTCCAGCCTTAAGAAAAGTCTACGATCAAATGGCAGATCCAAAATGGGTTATATCAATGGGTTCATGTGCGAATGGTGGTGGATATTATCACTATTCATATTCTGTTGTTAGAGGTTGCGATAGAATCGTACCAGTTGATATATATGTACCAGGTTGTCCACCCACAGCAGAAGCATTATTATATGGAATTTTACAGTTACAAAATAAAATTAGAAAACAAAAAACAATACAAGTGAACAATTAAAAAAAACACTTATGGAACAAAAAATTTTACAGCATCTATCAGATTATCTTGTCAAAGAAGATAATCAGGATATTTTTACCTGTACAGTTGAATCGAAAAATATAATTCATGTAATGTCGACATTGAAATATAATAAAGATTTACTTTTTAAACAATTAACAGATATATGTGCGGTTGATTATATGCAATATGGTCAAGCGGAATGGACAACAACAGACGCAACATCAACTGGTTACAGTCGCGGTGTAAAATCTCAGAGTCACGGACGTATTAAGTTTAGTAATGATATTGAAGATGAAAGAATGACGAATAGATTTTGTATAGTTTATCATTTGTTATCTATTTCAAATAATTTTCGTATTAGAATAAAAACGCACATAAAAAGCGATATACCTTCCATACCCTCCATCACGTCAATATGGGATGCTGCTGATTGGTATGAAAGAGAAGCCTATGATTTATTTGGTATATCTTTTGATGGTCATCCGGATTTAAGAAGAATTTTAACTGATTATGGGTTTATTGGACATCCCTTCAGAAAAGATTTTCCATTAATTGGGAATACTCAAGTTAGATATGATCCTGAATCAAAGAAAATTATATATGAACCAGTTGATATTGAGCCAAGAGTTTTAGTTCCAAAAGTTATAAGAGAGAAATGAAAGAATATCAGAATTTTACTATGAATTTTGGACCACAACATCCTGCTGCGCATGGTGTTCTCCGACTAATTTTGCAAATGGAAGGAGAAGTTATTAAAAACGCAGACCCGCACATTGGCTTATTACATCGTGCGACAGAAAAACTAGCAGAGTCAAAACCATACAACCAAACCATCGGCTATATGGATAGATTAGATTACGTTTCTATGATGTGTAATGAACATGCATATGTTTTAGCCATAGAAAAAGCACTGGAGATTGATATACCTTTGCGTGCGAAATATATTAGAGTTCTTTTTGATGAAATTACAAGAATACTCAATCATTTACTATGGCTAGGCGCGCATGCGTTAGATATTGGTGCGATGTCTGTTTTTTTATATGCTTTTCGTGAAAGAGAAGATTTAATGGATTGCTATGAAGCTGTATCAGGAACAAGAATGCATGCTACGTATTATCGTCCAGGTGGTGTTATTCGTGATCTACCTTCTCAAATGCCAAAATATGAAAAATCGTCACTCAAGGACAACAATGAAATAAAAAATTCAAATTATAACAGAGAAGGAAGTTTGCTAGATTTTATAGATAGTTTCATTGAAAGATTTCCTGAATGTGTAGATGAATATGAGAATTTATTAACAGACAATCGAATTTGGAAACAACGCACTGTAGGTATTGGTGTGGTTGAGCCTGATAGAGCTGTTGAACTTGGTTTCACTGGACCGATGTTGCGTGGTTCTGGTGTCAACTGGGATTTAAGAAAGATGAACCCATATGAAGTATATGATGATTTAAAATTTGATATACCCATAGGAACGAAAGGCGACTGTTATGATAGATATTTAGTTAGAATTGAAGAAATGAGGCAATCTATAAAATTAATAAAACAGTGCGTTAATTGGTTAAGAGAAAATAGTGGCCCTGTTATGATTGATGATGCAAAGTATGCTCCGCCCGATAGAGAAAAGATGAAATCAGAGATGGAGTCTCTCATACATCATTTTAAAATTTTCAGCGAAGGCTATTGTATTCCGAAATCCGAAGTATATGCATCTGTAGAAGCACCTAAAGGCGAATTTGGTGTTTTTTTAATTTCTGATGGGGCTAATAAACCATATCGTTTAAAAATACGTGCACCAGGTTTTCCACATTTAGCATCATTAAACGAAATGTCTAAAGGACATATGCTGTCAGATGTTGTAGCTATTATAGGAACACAAGATATTGTATTTGGAGAAATTGATCGATGAATGATATTAATAATAATTTTTTTAATAATGAAACTTGTTCAATGATTGAAAATATTAAAAAAAAATTTCCTGAAGATAGAAAAAAGTCATCAATCATTGAAAGTTTATTAATATTACAGAAAAACAACAATGGATACTTGACAAAAGATATCATTACGTCTTTGGCTAAGTATCTTAAAGTGGAAGAAATTGATGTTTATGAAGTTGCAACATTCTATTCTATGTTTAACACAAAACCCGTCGGTATAAATACTATATCAGTATGTACAAATGTATCCTGCATGTTAAGAAATGCGGATAATATATTAAATCATATAGAAAATAAACTTGGCATAAAAGTTGGAGAGACAACCAAGGATCAAAAATTTTTTTTGAAAGATGAAATAGAATGTTTAGCAGCTTGTAATGGTGCACCAATGATGCAAGTTAATCATAAAAATTATGAGAATTTAACTATTGAGAAAGTTGATAAAATACTTGAGGAATTCGAATGACTCTGATTTGCACCGAGACATACAGCAAACAAGAACCTGCTAGTTTAGAAACTTATCTAACATTAGAAGGTTATCAAGCATGGCAAAAAATATTAAATAATAAAATCTCAAAGTCTGAAATAATAAATCAAATTAAAGAGTCAGGTTTACGCGGAAAAGGTGGAGCGGGGTTTTTAACAGGTTTAAAATGGTCATTTATTCCAATAAGCGATGAACAAAAATATTTAGTTTGCAACTCCGATGAAAGCGAACCTGGAACTTGTAAGGATCGAGATATTTTAAGATACAATCCACATGCAATCATTGAAGGGATGTTAATAGCTTCCTATGCAATAGGAGCTTCTGTAGCTTATAATTATTTGCGTGGTGAATTTTTAGATGAACAATGGAAGGTTTTTAATAAAGCATTAGAAGAAGCATACCAAAAAGGATATGTGGGAAATAATATTTTATCAACTGGACTAACAATTAATATTTTCCCAGTATTAGGAGCTGGAGCATATATTGTAGGAGAAGAAACCGCAATGCTTGAAGCTATTGAAGGTAAGAGAGGAATGCCTAGAATTAAACCACCTTTCCCCGCCATCAAAGGACTTTTTGCAAAACCAACTATCATTAATAATACAGAAACGTTAGCGACAGTACCAAAAATTATTTTGAAAGGAGCTGAATGGTATAAAAGCTTAGGAATAAATAATGGCGAGGGAGTAAAAATCTTTTGTATGAGCGGAAGTGTACAAAAACCAAATAATTTTGAAGTGCCACTTGGAACTCCATTTTCTAATTTATTAGAGATGTCCGGAGGTGTCTCTAATAACTCTAAACTTAAGGCTGTAATTCCTGGGGGATCATCTGTCCCTGTAGTAAAAGGAGAACTTATGTTAGATACAAACATGGATTATGATTCCATACTTAAAGCTAATTCTATGTTGGGATCAGGAGGAGTTATAGTAATGGATGAAACTATTTGTATGGTAAAAGTTTTGCAAAGAATTTCACGATTTTATTATGGGGAATCTTGTGGTCAATGTACACCATGCAGAGAAGGGACAGGGTGGCTATATAAAATTTTAACAAACATTATTGATGGTAATGGAACGATAAATGATCTACACGAATTAGAACGTATAGCTGGTTTAATAGAAGGACATTGTATTTGCGCACTTGGAGATGCTGCGGCACTTCCTGTTAAAAGTTTTCTTAATAATTTTTGGGATGAATTTGAATATTATATTGATAATAAAAAATCTATGGTTGTAGGATAATGGAAATATTTATTAATAATAAATCATATACAGCTGAAGATGGCGAAACAATTATCCAAATAGCAGATAAATTTGACATACATATTCCTCGTTTTTGCTACCATAAACATTTATCAATCGTTGCAAATTGCAGAATGTGTTTAGTAGATATAGAAGGATTTAAATTTGCTCAACCAGCCTGTTCTACCTTAGTTCAAGATGGTATGAAAATAAGTACGCAATCAGCTAAAACTAAAAATGCCCAAAAATCTACAATGGAATTTTTATTAATAAACCATCCATTAGATTGCCCTATATGCGATCAAGGTGGTGAGTGCGAACTTCAAGATGTATCACTAGAATATGGGGATGACCATTCAAATTACATGCAATTTAAAAGAGTAGTAGTTGATAGAGATGTTAGTCCATTAATTTCAACTGATATGACTAGATGTATTCATTGTTCTAGATGTGTCCGTTTCGGAGAGGAAGTTGCGGCAACTAAAGAGCTTGGTTTGCTTGATAGAGGAGAGAACATGAAAATTGATTCTTTTATTGAAAAAAATATTGATTCTGAATTATCCGGAAACATGATTGATTTGTGTCCGGTAGGAGCATTAAACAACAAACCTTATCGCTATTCAGCCAGAACTTGGGATCTATCTCAAAAAAAAGGAATATCGCCTCATGACTGTATTGGATCAAATATTTTTTATCATATTTATAATAATAAAATAGTAAGAGCTGTCCCTGCTGAAAATGAGAATATAAATCAAACTTGGCTGTCTGACAGAGACAGGTTTGGATACGAAGGTATCTATGCAGAAGATAGATGTAAACGTCCTATGATTAAAAAGAATGAAAAACTATTAACATGTGATTGGGATACAGCTATCAAAACACTAAATCAAAATCTAAACACACTAAAGAATGAAAAAAAATTAGATTCACTTGGATGTTTAATATCACCTCAATCAACCTGCGAAGAATTATATTTATTTCAAAAGGTTTTCAGAGAATTTGGTGCAAACAATATAGATCACAGAACGATAGAAAAAGATTTTGATTATCAGCAAGATTACCCAGTTATGCCTACACTTGGTTGTGATATTAAAGATCTTGAGGCATATGATAATGTGATATTGGTAGGCGTAAACATTAAAAAAGAATTTCCTATATTATCTGTTAGAATGATTCAAGCGCAAAATAAAAAAACGCAATTTTTTAGTATTAATTTTCAATCATCAAATGAAGATTTTAATCCTGCAATTAGTTTAGCTCTTAGAAATGATCAATTAAGAGAATTTCTAGATTACTTGTCTAACAAAACAAACAAACCAAATTATATTGAAGAGAAAATGTTTCATTATATATTTAAATATATAAAAAGTAATAAAAAAAATCTAATAGTTATAGGTCCTTCAATAGGTCAATTACCAAATCAAACAGAAATATTATATTCATTAAATCAATATTCTAAGAAAATTAATGCCGATTTTGGTTATTTAACTGAACATTGCAATAATACGGCTTCATGGTTACTTGGCGTTTTACCTCATAGATTACCATTAGGTAAACGCGTTGATAAAGAAGGACTGAACGCTTATCAAATGATAGAGAAAAAATTATCAAATTATATATTTTATAATCTAGAACCAGAATGTGATTTTTGGAATAATGACTTAGTTGAAGATGCACTTAAGACATCTAAAATGAATGTATTTTTTTCATCTTTTATGACTCCTTTTATCGCTAAATATGCAGATATAGTTTTACCTATATCAACTTTCGCAGAAACTCATGGTAGTTTCATCAATATCGAAGGTAGTTATCAAGCTTATAAGCAAATAATAAGACCAAAGAAAGAGATAAAATTAGGATGGGAAGTTTTAAACAACTTATTATTTATAAATGGTGCTAATAATTATACTTTTGATACTTTGCAAAATGAAATAAAAAATAATATACAAGACTTTGATGTAACAACTAATAATAATTTTAAATTATCGAATCAACCTCTCAAATATATACAGAAAGATATATTCAAATTTACACTTCGTAACACATATAATACAGATCAAATTGTAAGGAGATCAAAATCTTTACAACAAACACGAACAGGTAAATTAAAGAATATCTTATTGTCTAATGATTTGTTTAGTTCTCATAAGAAAGGCTATTTAGAATTTATCGATAAAGATAAAAACATAAAATCTGAATTGTATAATAGTGATCAATCATTGCCGCATAATACGATTGCATATCAATCATATAAAATTGGAGATGCTTTTGTTGGAGCACGAACTGGAACCGTGAAAATTAAATCTTAAAATGCAAACACTACATAGTCTATATAATATTTTAGTTGATATAATTTTAATTGTAATACCATTATTTTTAATTGTTGCTTATGTAACATATTCTGAAAGAAAAATTATTGGTTTTATGCAAGCTAGATTGGGTCCTTCAAGAGTAGGTCCATATGGATTATTACAACCAATTGCTGATGTCATCAAGTTACTATCTAAAGAAATTATTATTCCATCAGGAGCAAACAAAAATATCTTTATAACGGCACCAATAATAATGCTTGTCCCATCTCTCCTAGTGTGGTCGGTTATACCTCTATCTGAAACATTTGTTTTAGCAAACATAAATGCTGGAATTTTATTTATTTTGGCTTTTACTTCTTTAAGTGTGTACGGTGTTATTTTAGCTGGATGGTCTTCAAATTCTAAATATGCATTTTTAGGATCAATGAGATCTGCAGCCCAAATTATTGCTTATGAAATTGCGATGGGATTTGCATTAGTAGGAGTTCTAATGGCAGCTGGAAGTCTTAATTTACAAGAAATCATACTTTCTCAAAGTGGAGGTTTTTTCCATTGGTATTGGTTACCTTTATTTCCACTTTTCATAATTTATTTTATTGCCGGTGTTGCTGAAACAAACCGAGCACCATTTGATGTATCTGAAGGAGAATCAGAATTAGTAGCTGGTTTTCATGTAGAATATTCTGGCATAACTTTCGCCTTATTTTTTTTAGCTGAATATATGAATCTAATATTGATAAGTATTTTAGCAAGCATAATGTTTTTTGGTGGATGGTTGTCACCTTTTCAAGGCACTTGGTTAGAAATATTTTTTGATTGGGTTCCTGGCTTTATATGGTTGTCTTTAAAAACTCTTATTTTTATATTTATTTTCCTTTGGTTAAGAGCAACATTGCCAAGATACAGATATGATCAAATTATGAGATTAGGATGGAAAGTTTTTCTGCCAATTACGTTAATTTGGATTTTTTTTGAAGGTATCATGATATATTACAACATTGAACCATGGTTTAGTTATGTTAAATAATATTAAATCTATTTTAAAAAGTTTTTTTCTTTTAGAAATTTTTAAAGGTTTGTCTATCACAGGTAAAAATTTATTCAAAAAACCTATAACAGTACAATACCCAGAAGAAAAAACACCACAATCACATAGATTTCGAGGCTTACATGCTCTGCGAAAATATCCTAATGGAGAAGAAAGATGTATTGGCTGTAAATTGTGCGAGGCCGTATGTCCTGCTCTAGCAATTACTATTGATACAGAAATGCGAAAAGATGGAACAAGAAGAACAACCAAATATGATATTGATTTATTTAAATGCGTCTATTGTGGATTCTGTGAAGAATCTTGTCCAGTTGATGCAATTGTTGAGACAAAAATTTTTGAATTTCACTTTGAAGACAAAAATGAAAAAATTATTACAAAAAAAGAATTGTTAAAAATTGGCGATTTGTATGAAAAAGAAGAAATCAAAGATAGAGCAAACATAAACTAAATATATTATGTCGACAGAATTACTAATTTTTATATTTTTTTCACTCTTATTAGTATTTTCTGCTTTAAAAGTAATTATTGTTAATAATTCAGTCAAAGCTGCAATATTTTTAGTCCTTTCATTTTTTTGTTCAGCAGTTTTATGGTTATTAATGAATGCTGAATTTTTATCGATAATATTGATTTTAGTGTATGTAGGAGCTGTAATGGTTCTCTTTTTATTTGTTGTTATGATGTTAGATATAAATTTATCAAACATTAAGGAAAAATTTGTAAATTATTTACCTCTAGGTTTATTTATTTTTCTTGTTATAGCGTTGTTACTTATTTTATTCTTTGATAACCAATTTTCTGATGTTGATAGAAATATTGTTACTGAAATAAATATTCTCAACGATAATAATACGATGAATTTAGGATACTTATTATTCACAGAATATATAATTGCATTTGAAATTGCTGGTATAATACTTTTACTGGGTATAATTTCATCAATAACTTTAACCCAACAGAAAAATAATGATAATAAATATCAAGCCCCACATGATCAAATTAATGTAACAAAGTCTGATAGATTGAAAATCATTAAAGACGAGGAGTTCAGAAAATGATTCCAATGTCTTATTATCTTATTTTAAGTTCTATATTATTTAGTATAGCGTTGGCAGGAATTTTTATTAATAGAAAAAACATCATAATATTGTTGATGTCTTTAGAATTAATGTTTCTGTCAATAAATTTTAATTTTATTATATTTGGTAATTTCTTAAGTGACTTAACAGGTCAAATCTTTGTATTTTTTGTTTTAACAGTTGTTGCAGCAGAATCTGCTATTGGATTAGCGATTATTGTCGTGCTTTTCAGAAATAAGAAAAGCATTAATGTAGATGATATTGGTGGATTGAAAGGATAAATATGTTTTTAATATCTTTATTAATAATTTTTTCTCCATTAATTGGTTCAATTTTATTACTTTTTTTACAAAATAAATCTAAATCAAAGACAACATTTATTGCAAACTTTTCTATTGCTATATCAGCAGTTCTATCTTTTGCTTTATTAATTTTTTTCTTGATCAATCCAGATGTAGTAAATAATTATAAGTTATATACTTGGTTATCAACAGAGCAATCGGTTTTTAATATTTCTATAATCATTGATTCGCTATCAATTTTTATGTCTTTTATAGTATCTACCGTATCACTTCTAGTTCATGTGTATTCAGTGGGTTATATGAATAAGGAGAGTAGTTATAACAGATTCTTTGCTTACACAACATTTTTTACATTTTCTATGTTGCTAATCATTTTTGCCAATAACTTCCTTCAATTATTTATAGGTTGGGAATTAGTTGGTTTATCTTCTTACTTGCTGATAGGTTTTTGGACTAATAAAGAAACAGCTATAAAAGCAAACTTAAAAGCATTTATTGTAAATAGAATTGGAGACATTGGTTTAATTTTAGGTGTTTGTCTTATTTTTGCTCATGTGGGGAGTTTGGATTATAAAGATTTATTTTTATCATTACCCGAATTATCTCAGAAAACTATTTCTATCGTTGGAGTTCATGTCTCATTAATATCTTTAATTGCTTTTTTATTATTTTTAGGAGCTGCTGCTAAATCTGCACAAATACCATTACAATTTTGGTTACCAGATTCAATGGAAGGACCTACACCTATATCGGCATTAATACATGCAGCAACTATGGTAACTGCTGGAATTTATATGATTGCACGATTATCACCATTTTTTGAACAATCATTATATGTTTTAGATATAATTTTATTTATTGGATGCTTGACGGCTATATCAATGGGGTTGGTTGCGCTAGTTCAGAATGATATCAAAAGAATAATTGCTTATTCAACAATTTCTCAGCTTGGTTATATGATGGCGGCGCTTGGGGCGTCATATTACTCTTTAGCAATTTTTCATCTTATGACACATGCTTTTTTCAAAGCTTTATTATTTTTGTGTGCTGGTTCAATAATTTTAAAATGTAATCATGAACAAGATATCAATAAAATTAGTGGGTTAAAAAATATATTACCAATAACCTATAGTGCTTTTTTATTAGCTAGTTTATCTTTAATTGGATTTCCACTAACATCAGGATTTTTTTCAAAAGATATGATTATTGAGGCACTAAAATATAATGGCAATATAAATGCTTACTACATACTTAGTTTTTCAATATTTATAACCACGTTATATACTTTGAAAATATTAATAAAAGTTTTTTTTGGAGAACAAAAAGAAAAAGCTTCATCAGAATTAGAGCATGATAATCCAATTATTGTGCCAATAGTGTTATTAGTTATACCAAGTATATTTATTGGTTTATTTTTTATAGGACCAATAATTAATGACCAATTTTTTACAACATCACTTATTGACACACCAAAAACAAATTTATTTTATGAAACTATTGTAATAAACCCAATATTATTTTCTGTTCATTCACTAACATCTTCTAGTTTCTATATCTTGATATTAGGGGTTCTTTTTTCATACTTTTTTTATTTTAAAAAAGCAAAATTTTTAATACTTATTTCCGAAAAACTTTCTTTCACTAAAAATATCTTATTATCTGAATATGGATTTAATAATTTATCTAATATTATAATTCCTCACTATTTTAAAAGATTTGGTAATTTTGTATGGAACAAAGCTGATAAAATAATAATTGATGATGTATTTGTTAATGGCATTGGACGTATAATTAATCGTTTTTCGATTAAAATCAGATCATTACAAACAGGATTTTTATATCATTATGCTTTTACCATGATTGTGAGTTTAATTATCTTTTTATTGGTTTTTTATGATTATTAATAACATACCTATACTAACATTTCTTGTCTGGATTCCGATAATAAGCGGACTTATAATTTTTTTTCTTGATAAGTATAAAGATCGACAATTATTTTATATAAGTATATTCATATCATCTTTAATCCTTATTCTATCATTATTACTATTATATAAATTTAATTTTTCATCTCATACTCTACAATTTATTGAAAAAACTATTTGGATAAAGAATTTTGGAATTAATTATTTTCTAGCAGTAGACGGGATTTCTATATTATTCATTTTATTAACTACTATCACTACATTCTTAATTGTCATTTTTATAACTACAGAGAAATATTTGCAAATCAATAAATTACTTTCTCTTTTTTTAATACTCGAAGGATTATTAATTGGTGTTTTTTGTTCTTTTGATAGCATCTTATTTTATATATTTTTTGAAGCTATACTAATACCTCTATTTCTAATTATTGGAATTTGGGGCGGAAATAATAGAATATATGCCACCATAAAGTTTTTTTTATATACTCTCTTTGGATCAGTCTTAATGTTGGTTTCTTTAATATATCTATCTATACAAGCTGACAGTTTTTCTATATTAGATATGTATAGTTTAAATTTATCACTTAGTACTCAGATTTTTCTATTTATATCTTTCTTAATTGCGTTTGGTATTAAAACACCGATGTGGCCAGTACATACATGGTTACCTGATGCACATGTTGAGGCACCTACTACTGGGTCAGTTATTTTAGCTGGTGTTTTATTAAAAGTAGGTGGTTATGGAATGATTAGGTTTTTATTACCAATAACTACTGATGCTGGTATATATCTTAATGATTATTTAATTCCTTTATCATTAATTGCAATTATTTATATTAGTTTTGTAGCGATTGCGCAGCAAGATATGAAAAAATTAATTGCTTATTCTTCTGTAGCTCATATGGGGTTCGTAACTCTTGGTATCTTTTTAATTTTTAATTTTTTAGAGAAGAACACTTACAATCAAGATGCAGCTTTATTAGGACTACAGGGAGCAATTATGCAAATGCTGTCTCATGGATTAATATCAGCTGCACTTTTTTTATGTATAGGAATTATCTATTCAAGAACACAATCAAAACTTATCGACAATCAGAGCGGAATAATCCAGTCAATGCCAATTTTTTCAGCTTTTATGATATTTTTTTTATTAGCAAATTCTGGTTTACCAGGAACATCAGGATTTGTTGGAGAGTTTATGGTTATACTTGCTAGCATTAAAGCCAATTTTCTATATGCTTTTTTAGCATCATTAACATTGGTACTAGCTGCATCATACTCTCTTTGGCTTGGCAAGAGAGTCATATTTGGCAATCCTAAGAATACATTAGCTTTAAGCGAGATTAATACCACTGAATTTATGGTGTTGCTTATATTAGTTATCATGGTTTTATTTATTGGATTGAAGCCAGAAATTATTATGATTATTATGAATGAAACAACAACACATATAATCAATTCACTTCAGAAAGGATAATTATGATGAATTTTTTATTTATAATGCCGGAAATAATTATCACAACATCTATGAGCGTGATTTTACTTATAGATTTATTTTTGAAGAAAAAAAATAAGATTATTTCATATTATTTAATACAATTTACATTATTATTTTTAATATTCTTTCTTATTAGAAATTTTGAACAAATTACTTCATTGAACCATCAAGATTTTAGTACAGATATATTTTCTATAGTTTTTAAGACAATATTATTATCTGGACTAATAATAATCTTTTATTATTCATACAATTTTTTACGATATTTTAAAGTTTATAAAACTGAATACTTTTTAATATGTCTCTTTGGATTACTTGGTATGATGATAATAACATCAGCTCAAGATCTTTTAATTTTATATCTTGGAATTGAATTATTATCATTATCTTTATACTCTATAATAGCTTACAACAAAGATTCTGCTTTCTCTTCAGAAGCTGCAATCAAGTACTACGTTCTAGGTGCTATTGCATCTGGTTTTTTATTATTTGGAATTTCCCTAATTTATGGTCTAACAGGAACTATTTCTTTAAACGAAGTGTTTCAATTTATATATGATTCTGGTTCACGAGATGCAGTTCAAAATGTTGGTTATATATTTGCCTTAACTTTCATTATAGTTAGTCTGGGATTTAAATTTGGTGCAGCGCCTTTTCATATGTGGATTCCTGATGTTTATCATGGATCTCTTTTACCCACTACATTGTTGTTGAGCTCGTTACCCAAAATTGCGGTTTTTATTATTTTTATAAAACTATTATTGCAAGCTTTTATAGGCTTATTTCATTTCTGGGCAGACATGATCTTGATTCTTGCTTTAATATCAATTGTTATAGGGAATATCATTGCTATTGTTCAGACTAACTTTAAAAGAATGTTGGCATATTCAACCATTGCTAATATTGGTTTTATTTTAATTGGTATATCTTTAGGTACTCAAGAATCATTTACCGCAGCTACATTTTATACATTATCTTATGTAATTATGAGCATGGCTATATTTGGTATATTAACTTTTATTACTATCAATGGGAAAGCTGTTGAAGAAATATCTGATTTATCTGGTCTAAATGAAAATCATCCTTGGCAAGCTTTTTTAATATTATTAACAATGTTATCTTTAGCTGGAATACCTCCTTTAATCGGCTTTCATGCAAAATTATTTTTAATCCAAGTGTTAGTTAACTCAAGCTATTTTATTATAGCCCTCTTTGCAGTAATAATGACTGTCATTGGAGCTTATTATTATTTAAGAGTAATAAAAGTAATATATTTTGATAAAGTAAGTACTAAAATAAATTTAATTACATCTAGTTTGATTGTTAGTATAAATACTCTTCTGCTTCTCTATCTTGGATTGTTTCCATATAATTTAGTAAATTTATCTAAGTTTCTAATGTCCGGATTTTTTAGTACTTGAAAATAACTAATATAATCTATAGACTCACTTTACAGTGCGGGGTGGAGCAGTCTGGCAGCTCGTTGGGCTCATAACCCAAAGGTCGTAGGTTCGAATCCTACCCCCGCTACTAGACATTTAGAGAGACCAAATACACAGCAATGTATCTTATTTTGTTGACCACTAGCAAAAACTCTAATTAAATTCCTATTTTATCGAAAAATTTTGTTATACAATATCTACAGGCCCCATTAGGGGCTATTTTATTGGTCAATTGAAAATGGATGATTTTGAGGAAAAATTATACAAAACTGTTAATGATTTGTTGAAAAATGAAAAGATGAATATTTTAAATATAAACATAGTTAAAAATAAATTTAGATCAAATATTAAAATTATTATAGATTCTCCTGACGGGGTAAATATAGAAGATTGCGTTAAAGTCTCTAAAATTACTCGTAATGCAATTCAATTAGATAATGTACTTGATGGGGATTTTGACTTAGAAGTATCATCACCAGGAATCAATAGACCATTATTTAATATTAAAGATTACAATAGTAACAAAGGTATGACAGTCAAAATGAAACTTAAATCTCCACAAAATAATCGTAAAAATTTGATTGGTAAAATTGTTGAAATAAAGAATGATATAATAACTATTGACTCTGATGGAAAAAATTTTTTAGTTTCTATAGAAAATATTCAAAAAGCTAATTTAATAAAGGATATACAAATATAATGAATAAAGATATTTTGCTTGTAATAGAAAATGTTTCGAATGAAAAAAATGTTAGCAAAGATGTAATTATCGAAGCAATGGAGTTTGCATTAGCTTCAGCAATCAAAAAAAAATATAAATTAGAAAAGAAATGTAAGTTTGATATTGATGCGAGAGTAAGTATAGATAGAACTACTGGCAACTATACAACATTTAGAAGGTGGGAAATAGTTGAAGAAATTGAAAATGAGGAATTAATTGATCAAAAAATACTAATGGCTGATGCAGAAAACAAAGACCCAAAACTCAAAATAGGTGATTTTTATGAGGAAAAAATTGAGTCTGTAGATTTTGGTAGAATAGTTGCGCAAACAGCAAAAAATGTAATTGTGCAAAAAGTAAGAGAGGCAGAAAGATCAAGAGTTGTTGATTTATATACTCCAAAAATAGGGCAATTAATTTTTGGTGTTGTTAAAAGAGTTGAAAAGGGCAATGTTCATATTGATCTAGGAATGCCTGATAAAGAAAGCGTCATGGAAGAAGCCATAATAATGAAAGACAACCTAATTCCAAGAGAATCTATAAAACCAAATGATAGACTAAGAGGTTATTTAAGAGATGTTCAGGCTGAAACTAGAGGTCCGCAACTATATATTACACGTAAAGCACCAGAATTTTTGATAGAATTATTTAAATTAGAAGTACCTGAAGTTGGACAAGGTTTAATTGAAATTCTTGGAGCAGCAAGAGATCCGGGTCTAAGGGCAAAGATTTCAGTTAAATCAAATGATCCAAAACTTGATGCTATTGGTGCTTGTGTAGGTATGAGAGGTTCTCGAGTTCAATCGGTTTCAAATGAATTAGCTGGTGAGAGAATAGATATTATTCCATGGGATGAAGAACCTGCAAAATTCGTTATTAATGCAATGTCACCGGCTGAAGTCTTATCAATTGTTATTGATGAAGAAAAACATTCTATGGATATAGCCGTTTCGGAAGATCAATTATCTCAAGCAATAGGTAGGGGAGGTCAAAATGTAAGACTAGCAAGTGAGTTGACCGGATGGGATTTGAATGTGATGAGCAAAGAAGATGCAGATACCAAAAACAAAGAAGAAACTAAACTTGTTAGCAATGTTTTCATGGAAACATTAAATGTTGACAATGATGTTGCAGAAGTTTTGGCTAACGAAGGTTTCACATCTATCGATGAAATTGCGAGATGCGATATACAAGAACTCAATAATGTAGAAGAATTTGATTCAGATTTGGTTGAAGAAATAAGAAAAAGAGCGTTAGAAATATACGACAAAAATCAAAAAGAAATTGAAGAAAAAAATTCATTAACAAATATCAAAAAACTTTCGAAAGAGAATATTGGGCTTTTAGAAAATAGCGGAATATCAACTCGTGAAGAACTTGCTGATTTATCTATAGATGAACTTCTTGAAGTGATAGAATTAACTAACGAAGAAGCTGGCGATATAATTATGGAAGCAAGAGAACCATGGTTTAAAGAACAATAGTATATAGGATTATTATGGCAGAAAAAGATTCAAAAAAAAGTCTATCACTTAAGCGTCATAAGTCTACAACCTCTAAACAGACTAAACCTTCTGTGGCGTCTAAAAATGTTACTGTAAAAGTAAAAAGAAAAAGAATTTTTACTAATACTAAATCCGTAGAGTCATCACTTAAGCCTAATATAAGTAAAACAGAAATTATCACTAATAAAACTGAAAAACCAGTTAAAACTACAAAACCGAATACAGCTACTACTGTAAAAAATGACATCAAAAATGATATAGCACGTCCAAGAAAAAAAGAGAAAATTGATAAAGATTCAAAAATTGAAAGCTTTGAAAATAAAGAGCTACATTTAAAAGCCCCCAAACCAAAAAAAGTAGTAACAGACACAAAACCTATAGAAGATAAAGTTGATCCATCTTCTATTCATCAGTTTGAACGCCCAACAGAACCTGTTAAACGTGAGATAGAGGTCTCTGATTCTATTACTGTTGGCGATCTTGCACAAAAAATGGCTGTTAAATCTTCTGATCTTATTAAAATTATGATGAAAATGGGTGTTATGGCGACTATCAATCAATCGTTGGATCAGGAAACTGCAATTTTAATAATTGAAGAGATGGGCCACATATCTGTGATTAAAGATGATGATATGCGTGACATAGAAAAATCAATTCAAATTAATGATTCTTCAGATGGGGAACCAAGGCCACCAATTGTAACCATTATGGGTCATGTTGATCATGGTAAAACATCTCTTTTAGATTATATACGAAAAACAAAAGTAGCCTCAACCGAAGCTGGTGGAATTACACAACATATTGGCGCATATAGAGTTAAAACATCACATGGAGAAATAACTTTTCTTGATACTCCTGGTCACGCTGCTTTTTCAGCTATGCGCGCTAGAGGTTCGCTGATAACTGACATTATTGTTTTAATTGTTTCTGCGGATGATGGAATGATGCCGCAAACTGAAGAAGCAATCGAACATGCCCAATCAGCTAAAGTTCCAATTATTGTTGCTATAAATAAGATAGATAAAGAAAATGCTGATCCAGAAAAAGTTCAAAATCAGTTGAGTAAAAAAAACATAATATCTGAAGATTGGGGAGGCGATACAATTTTTGTTAAAATTTCTGCAGCGACAGGCGAAGGTATAGATACATTATTAGAATCAATCTCATTACAATCAGAAATATTAGAACTCAAAGCTACAAAATCTGCACCGGCGATTGGGTCAATTATAGAATCATCATTAGATAAAGGGCTTGGATCAATAGCAACAATACTTATACAGAAAGGGACGTTAAAGAAAAAAGATTATGTGCTAGTTGGAAAAGAATTTGGAAGAATTAGAGCTATGTATAATGAATACAATAAAGAAGTTGATTTAGCCGAACCAGGACACCCCGTTGTTATTACTGGTCTTTCGGGAACTCCTGATGTTGGAGATCAATTAATGGTGATTGAAGATGAAAAGAGAGTCAAAGAAATTGCTTCTGCAAGGGAATCAAAACAGAAGGAAATAGAAATGCAATCTAAACAAAAGAACTTTAGCTTAGAAACATTTTCTCCAGATAATAAAAACAATAAAAAAGTGATTAATCTGCTTATTAAATCTGACGTTCAAGGCAGTGCAGAGGCGATAACACAAACTCTACAAAATATAAAAAACGACGATGTTGGTCTAGAAATTATTTACAGTGGCGTAGGTGGCATAAATGAATCAGATGTTAATTTAGCAATGAGTTCAGAATCTACAATTGTAGGATTTAATGTAAGGGCAGACTCAAAGGCTAAAAAAATAATTGAAACAAACCAAATAAATTTACAATATTTTAGTGTAATTTATGATCTTATTGATCATATCAAACAAAAATTATCTGGATTACTCGAACCAGATATCAAAGAAGAGATCATTGGTGTTGCAGAAGTTAAAGATGTATTTAGATCTTCAAAATTAGGAGCCATAGCCGGTTCAATTGTTACCGAAGGTATAGTACAAAAAAGTCAACCAATTAGAGTTTTGAGAGATAATATAGTTATATATGAAGGTGAACTAGAATCTTTAAGAAGATTTAAAGATGATGTTGCAGAAGTTAAAAGTGGAACAGAATGCGGGATTGGTGTTAAAGATTATAATGATATTAAATCTGGAGATCAAATAGAAGTATTTAAAAAAATAGAAATCAAAAGAACTATTTAAAAATGACTAATCGCATATATAAAATTCAAGATCTTTTACACAAAGAAATTGCACAATTACTTTTAAAAGACATTCAAAACCCTATTCTTGATAGTTTTATTACTATTTCAGGTGTATCTGTGAGTAAAGACTTAAAAAACGCTGAAGTATTTTTCACTACATTAGATACAAAAAAGAGTAAAATTCAAGATGAATTAAATAAATCTAAAAATTTTATTAAGAAAGAATTATCAAAAAGAATTCATTTAAAAAGAGTACCAAATTTAAAATTTACATATGATAAAACAGCTGAATCTAGTCAAAAAATAGACAAGATAATAAAATCAGTTACTATTCCAGAAAAATAAAAATGGATGGAATAATTTTTATAGACAAAGCTCCAAATATTACATCAAATCAAACTTTGAAACAGATCAGAAGAGAATTAAATCTTAAAAGTAAGTCAGGAATTGTTGGAATATTAGATCCTTTAGCAACTGGCATGTTACCTATAGTTATAGGAAAAGCTACAAAACTTTCAAAACATATTGAATCATTTAAAAAAACTTACCACGTCAAATGTGAGTTAGGGAAAAAGAGTACTACAGGTGATTATGAAGGTATAATCACTCAATCTCATCTTGATAGTGGAAAAAAAATTCATGCAAATGACATTATAAATATATTTAAAAAATTTTTAGGCAAACAAAATCAAATACCTCCAATGTATAGTGGTCTAAAAATTAATGGCAAAAAATTATATAAACTTGCAAGGCAAGGTATTGTTATACCAAGGAAACCTCGCGAAATCTTTATTTATGATTTAAAATATATTCAATTAGAAAATCTCTCGTTAGAGTTTGTGGTTACATGCTCAAAAGGAACTTATATAAGAACCTTAGTTGAAGATATTTGTTCTAGCTTAGGAACATCAGGATATGTAACTTTCTTACGAAGAATTAAGGTTGGTTCATTTTCTGAAAAAAATATGATTACTATCAACAACTTGCCCAAAGTAATTAATATACAGTCAAATTATTTTTTTTGCCCAGAAGATATTTTAATATTAATACCTAATAATGGTTGTAATATTTCAAACTCATGATAGAATTCTTTCGTTAATGGAGAAAAATATGGCACTAGAAAATAATGCCAAAGTTGGTTTAGTAAAAAAACATGGTAAGAAAGAGTCGGATTGTGGTTCCAGCGAAGTTCAAATAGCACTACTTACAGAAAATATCAATAATTTAACTAATCATTTCACTAAGAATACAAAAGATTATCATTCTAAGAGAGGATTATTGAAAATGGTTATGAAAAGAAGATCTTTATTAAAATACCTTAAAAAGAAGAATATAACTAGTTACGAAAATCTTGTTAAAGAATTAGGATTAAGAAAATAATTAATGTTTAAAAAAATATTTCAAGTAGGCAATCAATCAGTCAAGATTGAGACAGGGGTTATAGCAAAGCAGACTGACGCGTCAGCAATGGTAGATATAGAGGGTACTGTAGTCCTTGCAACATTAGTCGCATCAAAAGAAGATACTGATAGAGATTTTTTTCCTCTTACCGTTAATTATAATGAAAAAACTTATGCTGCAGGAAAAATACCTGGTGGTTTCTTCAAACGTGAAGGTAGACCTACAGAAAAAGAAACTCTTATAAGTAGATTAATAGATAGACCTTTGAGACCACTCTTTGATTCATCATATACACGTGAAGTTCAGATAATCATAACATTATTATCTTTAAACCCTGATGTTGATGCAGAAGTTGCATCTTTGATAGCTGCTTCAACGGTTGTGAAATTATCAGGCTTGCCTTTTAATGGAACTCTTGGTGCTGTAAAAATTGGATATGATGGATCGGAATATCTTCTTAATCCAAACTCTGAAACTTTAAAAAATTCAAAACTTGATTTAACAGTAGCAGGCACAGAAAATGCAGTCTTAATGGTTGAGTCCGAAGCAAAAGGATTGAGCGAAGAAGTAATGTTAGGCGCTGTCACTTATGGTCATGAAAATATGCAAGCTATAATTACCGCCATAAATGAATTATGTGAAGAAGCTCAAATTATAAAATTAGATTGGAATCCGGAAGATATCGATATGAGCGAGTATGAGACATTTAAAAAGAAATACTCAAGTAAGATAACTGATGCTTATAAAATAACAAAAAAACAAGAAAGAAATTTAGCTTTATCTGCAATAAAAGAAGAAATCATACCAGATAATGAAGAAGATGAAGAAAAGATAAAAAAATTATTAAATTACTTAGAAAAATTACAAAAAGAAATTGTTAGAAAAAAAGTATTAAATGGTGAAAAAAGAATAGATGGTCGTGACACAACTACAGTTCGTCCTATAAGTATAAATTTAGGAATTTTACCAAGAACTCATGGGTCCGCATTATTTACACGTGGTGAAACACAAGCTTTAGTAGTAACAACACTTGGTACTGATAAAGATGCTCAAATAATAGATTCTTTGACGGGCAAAATAGAAGATACATTAATTTTTCATTATAACTTCCCGCCTTATTCTGTTGGAGAAATTGGTATGATTGGTTCACCAAAAAGAAGAGAAATAGGACACGGTAAGTTAGCTAGAAGAGGAATACAAGCTGTTATTCCTACACAAGAACAATTTCCATACACTCTCAGAGTGGTTTCTGAAATAATGGAATCAAATGGTTCAAGTTCTATGGCCTCTGTATGTGGTTCAAGTTTATCATTAATGGATGCAGGAGTTCCAATCAGTGCTCCAGTTGCTGGAATTGCCATGGGTCTTATTAAGGAAGACGATAATTTTGTTGTATTAACTGATATTCTTGGAGATGAAGATCATCTTGGAGATATGGATTTTAAAGTAGCTGGAACACAAGATGGTATAACAGCATTACAAATGGACATTAAAATTGATGGAATTACTACAGAAATAATGTCAAAAGCATTAGCTCAAGCTAAAGATGCAAGAATACATATTCTTAACGAGATGAATAAAGCTATAGAAAAACCACGTGAAGAAATGTCACAATTTGCTCCAAGGTATACGCATATGAAAATTGATTCATCCAAGATTGCAGAGGTCATTGGTAAAGGCGGAGCGGTCATCAGATCAATTGTTGAGGAAAGTGGAGCTGTGATTGATATAAATGATGACGGAGTTATTAAAATTGCTGCGAGCGATCAATCTAAAAGTGATCATGCTAAATCAATTATTGAAGAGATTACAGCTGGACCGCAAATTAATAAAGTTTATGAGGGAAAAGTTTCTAAAATTATGGATTTCGGAGCATTTGTTAGTATTACTCCCAATAAAGATGGTTTAGTACATATATCTCAAATCAGCCAAGAACGTGTAGAAAACGTTCGAGATGTGTTATCCGAAGGTGATGAAGTTAAAGTTAAAGTTTTAGATATTGACAGACAAGGAAGAGTCAAACTTACAATGAAAGATATTGACTAATTAATCTGACATATGATGCTTTTTAGCAACAGGACTAATTAGAAAATTTGAAATTAAAGCCACTCCAAGAAGTATAGCCATTAAAATCATTGTTGAGTTATAGACCGTTGTCGAAGGATCAGCTATCCCCTCTGGCGCAATTTCCATTAGTTTTGAAATAGTTACTGTTTTAGTTGCTACTAATTGATTAAAGTTTTCAATTCCAGAACCAAATGTTTCTTTAAACTTGACCGGATCAATTTGTGTTACTAATTCTTCCATTGCGTTATTTATAGAATTTGATCTTAGAGATGTTATTGCAAGAGGACCTAAAATACCTGCAGTACTCCATGCAGTCAAAAGCCTGCCATGAATACCACCAACATATCTGGTTCCAAAGATGTCAGCTAAGTATGCTGGTATGGTCGCGAACCCACCACCATACATTGTAAAAATAATCATAGTCGCTGCATAAAAGTAAACTAATAATACAATATTTGGATTAACATTAACTTGTGATGCTGTGTACGGAATTGATAGATATAAAATTATCCCCAAGATAAAGAATATATAATATGTATTTTTTCTACCTATATAGTCTGATGTGCTTGCCCAAAAAAATCGACCTATCATATTAAAAACACTTATCATTAAAACATAGGTTGCTGCGAATGCATTGTCTACAACACTTGGAAGAGCACTACTAAATATTTCTGTCATCATTGTTTTAGCAACCCCTAGAACCCCTATCCCTGCTGTGACATTAAAACATAGGACTATCCATAACATATAGAATTGAGGAGTCTTAAGTGCTTGATCAATATGAACATGATTTTTTGTAATTAACTTCTTTTCAAGATCAGAATCATCTGGTTTAGTCCAATTTTTTGGTTTCCAACCATCTGCTGGTATGCGATATGAAAATGCAGCAATCGTCATTATTAGGAAATATATTATTCCAAGCGACATGAACGCAAAACCTATTCCCGTATCTCCAGTACCAACCAAATACACTCCAAGGTTTCCAGGCTGTATCATATTCACAATATCATTACTTCCAACAACAACAACTTCTCGAATCACACCATTTATCTCAGTGTATCTAATTCCGTCAATTGTTTTTAAAATAACTTGATCAACAGATCCTAAAAATTCTGGTGCATGGTAAAAGAAATCTATTAAAAATTCTTTCAAAGGAGCACCAATCATGGCGCCGCCACCAAAACCCATTATTGCCATACCTGCAGCCATACCACGTCTATCCGGAAACCATCTAATCAGCGTCGACACCGGTGAGACGTATCCTAACCCAAGTCCACAACCACCAAACACTCCATATCCAAGATAAATTAACCATAACTGATGAGTGAATATACCAATACTGCCAATTAAAAACCCTCCACCCCAAAGGCATGCTGCAACAAAACCAACAAGTCTTGGCCCAACTTCTTCTAACCACTTACCAGCAAAGGCAGCTGCAAATCCAAGAGATACTATAGAGACAGAAAATATCCAAACAACTTCACTCAGCGTCCAATCTTGAGATGCGCTTGTTACGACACCTAAGGACTTTATTAAAGCGGGATTAAATATACTCCAAGCATATACTGACCCTATGCACAAATGAATGGCAATAGATGCAGGAGGAACTAGCCATCTATTAAAATCTTTCCCAGCAATGATCCTTTCTTTTGAGAATATATTCATTCTAATGTATGTCTTTTAATTGATTTAAAATATTTTCATTTTCTAGAGTAGATGTGTCTCCAGAAATTTCTTCACCCCGAGCTACGTTTCGAAGAAGCCTTCTCATTATCTTTCCCGATCTAGTCTTTGGAAGGTTTGTTGAAAATGATATACGATCTGGTTTAGCTATAGAACCAATTTTTATTTTAACCCATTCTCTAAGTTCATCAGCAAATTGTTTTCCAGCATATGATTTAAAATTATCTCGAAGAACAACAAATGAATGAATTGCTTCACCTTTAATATCATGCGGAAAACTAACAACAGCAGACTCTGCGACATATTTATGAGAGACAAGAGCAGATTCAATTTCCATTGTTCCTAGTCTGTGACCCGAAACATTAACCACATCATCTGATCTCCCCATAATCCAGACATTTCCATCTTTATCTTTCCTAGCAGTATCACCGGTAATATAAAACCTGTTATCATATTTTTCCCAGTATGTTTTGATATATCTTTCTTCATCACCCCAAATACCCCTCAACATAGATGGCCATGGTTTTTTGATAACTAGATTGCCACCTTGTTTTGTGTCTTTTACTTCATTTCCTTCAGAATCAACAACTCCAATTTCTATGCCTGGAAGTGGCTTTGTGCATGTTCCAGGAATAATTGGATATATTCCAGGAAGTGGAGCAATCATATTTGCCCCAGTTTCAGTTTGCCACCAAGTATCTACAATTGGACAATTTTCTTTTCCAATAGTTTTATGGTACCAAATCCAAGCTTCTGGGTTAATTGGTTCACCAACAGTGCCTAATAACCTCAAAGAGTCTAATTTATGTCTTTTGGGTAATTCATCACCAAGTTTCATTAAAGTTCTGATTGCTGTTGGAGCTGTATAAAATACTGTCACCTGATTTTCGTCTATAATTTTCCAAAATCTATCCCCATCAGGATATGTTGGTGCGCCATCATATATTAGAATAGTTGAACCAAGCGCAAGCGGCCCATACACAACATAGCTATGGCCAGTTATCCATCCTATATCAGCAGTACACCAAAAAATATCATCATCTTTTAAATCAAAAACCCATTTATTAGTAAGCAAACAATTTAGTAGGTAGCCCGCCGAACTATGTATAATTCCTTTAGGCTTTCCTGTTGATCCAGATGTATACAAAATAAATAATAAATCTTCTGCCATCATTTCTTCAGGAGTTATAATTTTATCATTTGTATCTATTATTTTATCCCACCAAATATCCCTAGATTCATCAAAATTAATTTCTTCAGAAGAATTTTTGTATACTATACAGTGCTGGATAGAAGGACAACCCATAGCTAAAGCTCTATCAACCGTCTCCTTGGCTTGTATAAATTTTCCACCTCTTTTAAACGAATCTACGGTAATTACTACTTTTGCTGAACAATCATTTATTCTATCTTTCAGAGATTCAGATGAGAATCCTGCAAAAACAACCGAGTGGATTAGCCCTAATCGAGCACATGATAACATTGCTGTTATAGATTCTGGAATTGTAGGCATGTATATAATAACTCTATCTTGTTTTTTTAAGCCAAGATTTTTTAAACCAGATGAAAATGAATTAACTTTTGAAAACAATTCATTGTAACTAAGAGAATTAATTTGATTATCTTCAGAGACATGCTTAATTGCTATTTTGTCTTTTTTATCTGTCTCAATATGTCTATCTAAACAATTTGCAGAGATATTAAGAGTCCCATCTTCAAACCATTTAAAAAAGGGAGATCTACCAGTACAGACACTAGTAAATTTTTTTATCCATGTTATTTCATTAACTGCTAATTCTTTCCAAAATAAACTTGAATCTGTTTTGTATTTTTTTATTAATTTATCTAAAGTTCTACTATTAAGATTAGCTTGGTGTACAAACTCTTCCGAAGGTTTGAAAACTCTTTTTTCTTTAAGTTTTGATTCTATATTTTTCATTTCGAATATACATCTTTTAGTCTATTCGAGTTTTTTCCATTCGTTCATGGCGTTCCTGCGCTTCAATAGATAATGTAGCTATAGGACGAGCTTCCAGTCTTTTAATACCAATTGGCTCTCCTGTATCTTCACAAAAACCGTATGTTCCTTCTTCAATTCTTTGTAATGCTTGATCAATTTTTAGAATAAGCTTTCTTTCTCTATCTCTAGTTCTCAATTCTAATCTAAACTCTTCTTCTTGAGTTGCCGCATCATTAGGATCTGATAATTTAGATGAATCTTGCTTCATGTGCTCAACAGTCTTATCAACTTCTTTCATCAACAACTTTTTCCATTCATAGAGAATAAACTTGAAGTGTTTAATTTGTTCTGGAGACATATATTCTTCACCTTTTGTGGCCTTGTATGGCTTAAAGTCAAGAAATTTAAATAGGTCTTTGTTTTTTGGAATCTTATTATTCATCTATAAATAGAATATTCTGCATGTTGACAGTTACTATATCAAGCTATTTTTATTTTTTTGTATCAATTTTTACTTTTCCGTCATAAAATTCAGCTGTAAAGGATGCCACATCCACTAAATCTATCTTTTTTTTAATAATTTCTCCATTTTGGTTTCGAATAATGGCGAATCCCTTTTTGAGTATTTTATTTGGACTCAGGTTTAATATTTCCTTTTTAAGACTATGAAAATTATTCTTGTTAATATTGTATTTGCTATCAAATTGCATCAGAAGGTTGTTTTTTAATGATATTTGATTTTGTTGCATTCCTTGAAACTTATTTTTAAGAAATTCAAAAAACAAGCTTAGATTCTTATCTATTACATTATAGATATTTAGTCGATTATTTAGAATATTTTTTAATTCATTAATAAGTTCTTTATTTTGATTATAATAATTAGATTTCATTTCATTAATTAATTTTTTAGGATTAAAATTTTCTATTTCCGATTTTATAGTCTGAGTTTTTAGTTTAAAACCCTGAAAAGTAATTTTAGTTTTTTCCTTTAAATGTAATTCGTATTCAATAAAGTTCTTTATCATATCATTTTTATCTGGTGTTATTTTTTCCGCCGCAGCTGTTGGCGTTTCGGCAGATATATCAGCAACATAATCTGCAATTGTTATATCAGGTTGATGTCCTATTCCTGTTACTATAGGAATATTTGATTTATATATTGATCTTGCTAAATCTTCATCATTAAAACACATCAAATCTTCAAACGAACCTCCACCTCTAACAAGCATCAGAACATCGCAAATTTTATCAATATTTGCATTATTTATTTGAGTAATAATATTTTGTGCAGCTTCATTACCTTGGACCAAAGTTGGATATATAAATACATTACTAATAGGAAAACGGTTTTTTAATCTAGATATAACATCTTGAAGAGCATCACTATCTTTTGATGTGATCACACCAATAGCCATTGGGAATTTATTAGGTATTAGTTTTTCTTCTTTTTCAAAGAGACCTTCATTTTCTAGTTTTTTTCTTATAGCTTCTACAATCTCTTTTAACCTTCCTTCACCATGCTCAACAATCTTAGAAACTATGATTTGACCAAAAGATGGTTTACCATACTTAGGGACATAATAATTAATATTACCAGTGATAATTACTTCTTTATTTTCATATTCTTTAATATTTTTTTCTCCAACCAAACTTGCATATCTTATGCATTTTATTGATGATGATTCATCCTTCAGTTCAAAAAATTCATGACCATTTGCTGAGATGCTTACATCATTGATTTCACCAATTACTGATACAGGATAGTCAAATGCTGCATCCATAACATCATGCAAGATATTATTAAGTTCTGTCACACTAATTGGCTTGTGAAGATTTTTCATATATAAACTATTTCCTATAATAACTTTAATATGTATAATATAGAATGGGAACGTCTAAAAATAACGAAAGTAAATACCCAAATCCCCTGGAACAGGGACTAGCTTTTGATGACGTCCTTCTTGTGCCACAATATTCTGAAATACTACCAAAAGATGTTAGTCTCACGACACGATTGACTAATAAAATCTCATTAAAGATCCCTATATTATCTGCTGCAATGGATACAGTAACTGAGGCAGAAATGGCTATTTCTTTAGCCAGTGAAGGTGGCATTGGGATAATACATAAAAATATGTCGATTGAAGAACAGGCACGTCAAATACGATTTGTTAAAAAACATGAAAGTGGTGTTATCAATGATCCAGTTACTGCTACTCCATCAATGACAGTAAAAGAAATATATGACATTACTACAAAATATAAAATATCTGGTGTACCGGTTGTTGAAAATAATAAATTGGTCGGAATTGTTACTAATAGAGATTTAAGGTTTGTGGATAATCTCGACCTTAAAATTTCAAAAATAATGACGCCTCAAAATAAATTAATTACAGTTTCTGAAAATTACACTAAAAACGAAGTAATTACTGCTTTAAGGAAAAATAGAATAGAGAAAATACTTATCGTCAACAAAAAACATGAATTAAAAGGGATGATCACATTCAAAGATATACAAAAATCTACTACATATCCAAATGCTTCTAAAGATTCAAGTGGCAGTCTGATAGTTGGGGCAGCTGTAGGTACAAATGCAGAATCTATTAGCAGAGCAGATGAACTTATCGGGCAAGGAGCTGACGTTATAGTGATTGATACAGCACATGGTCACTCAAAATTAGTAATCAAAATGCTTAAACATCTCAAGAAAAAATACCCTCAACAACAAATAATTGCTGGTAATATTGCAACTGAATTGGCTGCTAAAGATTTAATTGATGCGGGTGCCGATGCTATTAAAGTGGGTATAGGACCAGGATCAATATGTACAACAAGAATTGTTGCTGGTGTTGGTGTTCCTCAATTATCCGCCATACTCGATGTTGCTAGATATGCTAAAAAGAAAAATATTCCAGTGATTGCTGACGGTGGCATTAGATATTCTGGTGATATTGCCAAAGCAGTTGCTGCAGGAGCTAACGCTGTAATGCTTGGTGGGCTATTAGCCGGTACAGATGAATCACCGGGTGATGTAGAAATGTTTGAAGGTAGAACATATAAATCATATAGAGGTATGGGTTCTATTGGTGCTATGCAAAAAGGATCAAGAGATCGATATAATCAGGATGGAGAGAATAGTCCATCAAAACTAGTTCCTGAAGGAATTGAGGGGAGAGTTCCATATAAAGGAACAATGAAAACAATACTTCATCAGCTTATTGGAGGACTAAAATCTAGCATGGGATATGTTGGCTGTAAAGATATAAATGAAATGCAGAAGAATACGACATTCATTAAAATAAGCACTTCCGCTAAACAAGAAAGTCATATTCACGATGTAGATATAATAAAAGAACCACCTAATTATCAGCCAAGATAATATGCAAAATACAAACCCTGATACTATTCTTATTATAGATTTTGGTTCTCAATATACACAACTTATCGCTCGAAGAGTAAGAGAAAAAAATGTTTTTAGTGTTGTTAAACCTAATGACGTTAATATTAAAGATATCAAAAATATAAATCCAAAGGGAATAATTTTATCAGGAGGGCCTGAATCTGTTTCCAACAAGAGAAAACTCCAGGTCTCAAAATCTATTTTTAATTTAGATGTTCCCATCTTAGGTATTTGTTACGGCATGCAGTTAATTGCAGACTATTTTAATGGAACTGTAATATCATCAACTAAAAAAGAATTTGGACATACAAATTTTGTTTATAATAAGACATCTAGTTTATTTAATCACATAAATCTTAAAAAGAAGTTGAATGTTTGGATGAGTCATTCAGACAATATTGCTAAACTTCCTAAAAACTTTACTTGTATTGGAAGTTCTACGAATACTAAAATCAGTGCATTTGCATATGAAAATAAGAAAATATATGGATTACAATTTCATCCAGAAGTTACACATACTGAGTGTGGTAATATTATCATTAGTAATTTTATACACCATATATGTAAATGTAAAAAATCATGGACAACACGTAATATAATAAATGAATCAATTCAAAATATTAAAAACTCTGTACAAAATAACAAAGTTTTATTAGCTCTATCTGGAGGTGTTGACTCTACAGTTGTTGCAGCATTATTGAAGAGAGCAATAGGAAAGCAACTAACATGCGTATTTATTAATACAGGATTATTAAGAAAGAATGAAGTAAATGAAGTAAAATTTAACATTACAAAAAAATTAAAAATAAAACTCACTATTGTCAATGCAGAAAATATATTTTTTAAAAAATTAAGAAATATTACTGATCCTGAAAAAAAGCGTAAGATAATTGGAGAAACTTTTATAAGAGTCTTTGAATCTGAATCAAAAAAATATAAAGATATAAAATATTTAGGTCAAGGAACAATATATCCTGATGTTATAGAATCTTCATCAGATAGTAAAAAATCTGATGTTATCAAATCTCATCATAATGTTGGAGGTCTACCAAAAAAAATAAATTTTAAATTAATAGAGCCTATAAGAAATTTATTTAAAGATGAAGTTAGAAAAATTGGAAAGACTTTATCTGTTCCGGAAGAATTACTTTCTCGACACCCATTTCCAGGACCAGGTTTAGCTGTTAGAATTATTGGAGAAGTAACTAAAGATAAAGTTGCTATACTGCAGGATGTTGACTCAATTTTTATAGAAGAAATAAAAAACCAGGGATACTATAATCAAATTAGCCAAGCATTAGCAGTATTCCTACCTATTAAATCAGTTGGAGTTATGGGAGATCAAAGAAAATATAATTATGTAGTTGCTATTAGAGCTGTTAATACAATAGATTTTATGACAGCTAATGCTTGCGAACTACCGTATAAATTATTAAAGCAAATATCTACTAGGATTGTAAATGAAGTACCTAATGTATCAAGAGTGGTTTATGATATTACTAGTAAGCCGCCAGGCACAATAGAGTGGGAATAGTTAATATGCGCTCACTAATAAAATACTTTTTGTCTCTACTAAATGCTAGTTTTTATGAAAAAGGATTAGCTCTATATTTATTACGAACAAAATTTAAAGAAATTAGGGGTACTACAAAACATTTGAAAAGGGAAGACTTATGGCTAGATACAATACAAAAATGTAATAATAAAGTTCTTTTTTTAGAGTTTGGAGTATGGGAAGGGTATTCCATCAACTTTTTCATACAAAATATAAAGCATAAAGATTCTCTTTTTTTTGGTTTTGATAGTTTTGAAGGTTTGCCAGAGGACTGGTATACCAACCCTAAGGGTACTTTCAATGTAAAAGGTAAAATACCAGAAATTTCCGATCAAAGAGTATCTTTTATTAAAGGTTGGTTTAATCAAAGTCTCCCAAAATTTATCGATGATAATTTGTCAAAAGCACATGATTTTAAGTTAATTGTTCATTATGACGCAGACCTTTATAGTTCTACATTGTTTTGTTTATCTCAAATAGATAGATTGAAGATCAAGTATTTAGCAATATTTGATGAATTTACACGTGACGAGACTAGAGCCCTATATAATTATATACAATCTCATGGAGCCACAGTAAAGTTTCTAGGACATACTGATAATCATCAAGTCTTATGTGAAATCCAGCCCATTATTTAAAATTTTACAAATAATCCTTGTACTAATTTATTTTTTTTTGTAACTTAATAAAGGCTTTCCGTTGAAAGCATATCCTAGATACTAAAAATACCAAACAATATTTATATTATCTAAATACTTGAATATTAAATGATTGAATTTACCAAATACAATTGGTCTAAAATTATAATGCATGTTGATATGAATGCATTTTTTGCATCTATTGAGCAACGAGATTTTATATATTTGCGCAATAAACCTGTTGCTATAACGAATGGTCTAAAAGGTTCTTGCATTATAACATGTTCATATGAAGCCAGAGCATTTGGAATAAAAACCGGAATGAGATTTATTGATGCAAAAAAATTATGTCCTAAATTAATCAGAAGAAGTTCCAGACCTAATCATTATGCAAAAATTTCAGCAGAAATCATGAAAGTATTAAAAAATATTTCACCAGATATAGAAATATTTTCTGTTGATGAAGCATTTTTAGATTTAACACGATATCAGAAAATTTATTTTTCTCCATTCCATGTTGCGTACTTGATTAAACATATTATATATAATCAGTTTGGATTAACTTGTTCTATTGGAATTTCAGACAATAAATCCACAGCAAAATTTGCTTCTAAATTAAAAAAACCAAATGGAATTACACTAATAAAACCTCAGGATGCTGAAAAAATTCTATCTAATTATCCTGTTACAGAATTATGTGGTGTTGCTAAAGGAGTCAAAGAGTTTTTGAAATACCATGGAGTTTTAAAATGCAAGGATATGAAAAAAATACCTATAAGCATTTTAGGGAATCGATTTGGTAATATTGGTAAAAAAATTTGGATGATGGCACAAGGAAAGGATATAGATTCACTTAACTTGATTTCTAAATCACCTAAATCTATTGGACACGGAAAAGTGACAAAACCCAATACCCAGGATGATTATGAAATTAGATATATATTATATCGTATGAGTGAGAAAGTTGCTGCTAGAATGAGATCTCATAATTATGAAAGTAATAAATTTTTTATTGGAATCAAAATTCAAACAGGATGGATAAGTGATTATTTTAAAACTAAAACATATATTAATAATGGAAAAAATATTTTTGATTTATGTATTAGTTTATTAAACACAATAAAAATAAAATATGGAGTTTTTCAAGTTCAAGTAACAGCTGTTAATCCAAAAGCATGTAACACACAAAAAGATTTGTTTGATGATGTTATTCATCAACGTATTTTAGATTCAACTATTGATAAATTAAATGAAAAGTTTGGAAGATTGGTGGTAATTCCTGCACGATTAAATACATATCAGGAATCCCCAGATGTAATTTCACCTTCATGGCGACCATCTGGTCATAGAAAATCCCTATAAAAAAAAGGCCGAAAGGGGGTTAGATTCGGCCTTTAGATAAAGGGGTGGAGATACGACAGTATGTCTATATCCTGTCTATTACAATAATTGAACAAAACGCATCTGTCAACAATAAAAGCAAACAAAAACTGTACATAGAATATATTCTATGATAATGTTTGTTTTAAATTTGACAAAAGATTGACAAAGTAAGAAAAAATTAGAAAAATATAGACAAAAGAGAGATTATGAATAATGACATGAAAAAGGGTTTGGTTGATAAGCCAAGGCACTTAATACAAGTTGTTAGCAGAAGAACAGGCATTAGCCCGGATGTTATACGTGCATGGGAAAGAAGATATGAGGCAGTTATTTCTCATAGAACACCTACTAATAGACGTCTTTATTCAGATTCAGATATTGAGCAGTTAAGCTTGTTAAAAAGAGCTATTAATGCAGGACGAAGAATTGGTGACATTGCTAGACTATCTTACGACGATCTTTTTGAATTAGTAATGGGTGATGAATCCAATGCCACAAGATCATATCAAAGACCTCATACTGGAGTAGTGATGGAATTGTTTGATGAGGCTGTTATAGGAATCCAAGAAATGGATGCACATAAATTTCATATAACCTTATCCAATGCACTCGCAACTCTTAGTACAACTGATTTCTTAGTTGAATTTTTAAAGCCATTACATAGTTATATCAATGATGAGTGTAAAAGAGGTGCGATAAGGTATGTTCAAGAAAAAATGGCAAAAATAGCAATTAGAACCTGTTTAAGCAACCTTTATATTGGTTTAAGATCTTCAAAACCAGAAGGTCCTAAGTTAGTTTGTGCATCATTAACAGCAGAGTATGAAAATTTGGATACCTGGATGTACATGATCGTTGCACAAAATGTTGGTTGGAATATAACCTATGTAGGCAATTCAATACCACATGATGAAGTTTCATATATAGCAAACAAGATTGAGGCTAATGCGGTTGTAATAGCATTAAATAATCCACGTGATATAGCACGTAAATCATATGAAATAAAAACAATTAGAGATAATGCTGATAAAAAAGAAAATGTTATACTTATTGGAACTCAAGCTTCAGAATATAGGCAAATTGCAGATTCAACACAAGCAATAATCTCTCTTGATATAACATCTTTCCGATTAACTCTAGAGAGACTCTATAGCTTAATTAGATAAATTTTTAAGTAAATCTTTTTTAGATTCAATATCTTTTAATAGATCTTCTTTTTTTTGTAAGTTAATTTGGATAATATTCGATGGTGCCTTTTCTATAAATTCTTTATTATTAAGCTTACTATTAACTTTATCTAAATTACTAGATAGTTGACTAATAATCTTATTTAATCTATTTTTTTCTTCTTTAATATCTATAAATTTTTTAATAGGTATTAAAATCTTTATATCATTCAGGGATTGGGTTATACAATCTTTTATAATTTTATCATTAACATCCCAAATAATTTTGTTAATTTTTGAAAGATTACTAATTATAGATAAATTTTGTAACAAAATATTTTTTTTGTCATCATTATTTGTAATAAGATAAATATCTAATTCTTTTTTCGGGTGTATATTTAAATCACTTTTAGTTTTTCTAATTATATTTACTATGTCTTTTACCAAATCAATAGTTTTTAAAACTTTTTCATCTTTAAATATTTTTTGTTGTGGAGGAAATTTTGAATTTATTAATAATTCATCATCAGTATACTTTCTTGTGTATATATCAGACCATATTTCTTCCGTGATGTAAGGTATAATTGGATGACATAATTTCAAAATTATTTTTAATGTATAAATTAAAACTTGTGGAGAATGATCTTTGTCTGATTTAGAAATTTCAAGATACCAATCACAGTATTCATTCCATATAAAGCTGTATAATGACGATGCCATTAAATCAAATCTGTAGTTAGAGCAATGTTTTTTATAATCAGTTATTAATGTATCTAGTGATATTATTATCCATTTATCAAAGATATTAAGAGATTCAAAATTATCTTTTGGATTGTAAACAAGATTTTCTGTTGTCATAAATACATATCTTGATGCATTCCATAATTTATTACAAAAATTTCTATACCCTTCTATTCTTTTTAGATCAAAATTAATATCTCTACCAGTTGACGCTAAAGCACAAAAACAAAACCTTAATGCATCGGCTCCATAAGAAGGTATACCTGAAGGAAATTCATCACGTGTTTTTTTTATTATATCTTGTTTTTGTTTCTCATTTATTAGACTATCAATGCGTTTATTTGTCAGATCATCAAGATTTATTCCATCGATTATATCGATCGGATCAATGATATTGCCGAGTGATTTTGACATCTTTCTTCCCTCAGAATCCCTAACAAGACCATGAATGTATATTGTCTTGAAAGGTATTTTTTTCATAAATTTTAAACCCATCATTACCATTCTAGCTACCCAAAAAAATATAATATCAAATCCTGTAACTAGAACATTTGTTGGGTAATACAAATCTAATTCTTTAGATTTTTCTGGCCACCCTAAAGTTGTAAATGGCCATAATGCAGATGAAAACCAAGTATCTAAAACATCAGTTTCTTGAGTGATATTTATTTTTGCATTAAGATTATATTTTTTTCTAACTTCATTCTCATTTGTTCCAACATATATATTTTTTTTAGAATCATACCAAATAGGTATTCTATGCCCCCACCATATTTGTCGACTAATACACCAATCATCAATCTTGTTTAACCAATTTAAATATATTTTTTCCCAATTTTTAGGCACAAATTTTACTGTTGAATCGTTAACTACATCAATTGCTGGTTTTGCCAGACCTTTCATTTTCATAAACCATTGGTCAGTTAAAAATGGCTCAATTATTACCCCTGATCTTTCGGCGATAGGCAATGTAATTTGATAATCTTTGATTTTATTAATTCTATTTTGTTTTTTTAGCTCATCAACTATTATTTCTCTTGATTTATGAATATTTAAACCCACAAAACTTTTATACACATTTTCATTCAAAGTCCCATCTTCATTCATGATATTAATTGATTGAAGATTATGATTTAATCCAGTTTTATAATCATTGAAATCATGAGCAGGTGTAATTTTTACACATCCAGTACCAAATTCTTTATCTACAGATTCATCTTGTATAATTGGAATTTTTCTATTAACAAATGGAACCAATGCGATTTTATTTGCTAAATTTTTATAACGACTATCATCAGGATGTATACAGATTGCAGTATCACCAAATAATGTCTCAGGTCTTGTTGTAGCAACAGTAATTTTTTGATTGATTCCTTCAATATCATAATCAATAAAATATAATAAACCAGGTTTTTCTATATTGGAAACTTCAAGATCTGAAATAGCAGTTTTGAGTTTAATGTCCCAGTTGACTAGTCTTTTGCCTTTATATATTATTTTTTCATCATACAACTTAATGAAAACTTGAGAGACAGCCTCACTTAAACCTTCATCCATTGTAAATCTATTTCTATTCCAATCAGCAGACGATCCAATTCTTTTTGTTTGTTTAATAATAGTATCACCCGATTTATCTTTCCATTTCCAGATTTCATCAATCAATTTATCTCTACCAATTTTATCTTTGGTGATACCTTTCTTTTGTAAGTTATTCTCAACAACTAATTGAGTTGCTATCCCTGCATGATCCGTACCAGGTTGCCATAAAACACTTTTACCAAGCATTCTATTAAATCTAATTAATATATCTATTATGGTGTGCTGGAAAGCATGACCCATATGCAGTGTACCTGTAACATTAGGTGGTGGAAGCACAATTGAATATGTAGATTTAGAATCTTTGGCTTTGAAACAATCCTTGTTCATCCAAGATTCGTATATCTTTTTTTCAATTTTTTTTGGATTATATTGTTTATCCATTAGCTAAGATTTTTTCGTGTATTGTTTCAAAATTGTTTTTCTTATACATAATATAATGGTCTCTTGATTTTTTTTTCATATTTTCATCAGGTAAAACAAACTCAATAATAATTTTATATCTTTCATAGTCCTTAGGAAAATCATCACTCAAGTTTATAAGTATTTCAAATTCAGAATTTACTAGATTTTCAGGTATTTGATTTTTTTTGCATATTATTATGGGTGCAGTTGAATCTAATTTTTTATATGTTGTATGTGGTATAAAACTAATTTGTTCAAATTTCCATAGTTCATTATCTATTTCTTCTATTAAATCATCACTATTTGCAACGACAACAATTTTGTATTCTTTTTTATAATATTGTTTGATAACTTGGCAAATGTTATTGCGATATTGATTTATATCATTAAGTATATAAAAAAAAGCGATTTTCTTCAATTTACTGATTAGATAATAGAAAATCAGTTAATAATTGTACAGGTCTTCCAGTTGATCCTTTATTAGGACCTGTATCCCAAGCTGTCCCAGCAATATCTAAATGAGCCCACTTCTGTCCTTCTGTAAATTTTGCCAGAAAAGCAGCTGCTGTTATAGCACCTCCATATCGACCCCCAATATTCTGTATATCGGCGAAGTTAGTTTTCAGCTCATCAAAATATTCTTTATATAATGGTAGTTGCCATACCCTATCTCCAGTTTTATCACCAGAATTTTTTAACAAATCTGCAAGTTTTTGATCATTTGAGAATAAGCCGCTCGGATATTTACCCAATGCAACTAAACAAGCTCCTGTTAAGGTTGCCAAATCAATCATATATCGTGGATTAAATTTTTTTGCATAAGTTAATGCGTCGCATAATACTAACCGTCCCTCCGCGTCAGTATTAAGAATCTCAATAGATATTCCTTCCATACTTTTTACAACATCACCTGGTCGAGTTGCACTACTGCTAGGCATATTTTCTGCACATGCAAGAATTCCTATCACGTTGGTTTTGATTTTCATTTCTGCACAAGCTTGTAATGTACCAAGCACGGCTGCTGCACCAGACATATCAAATTTCATTTCATCCATTGCGCCTGAAGGTTTGATAGATATTCCTCCGGTATCAAAAGTAATTCCTTTACCTACTAAAATTATTGGTTTTTTATTTTTAATAGGTAAATATTTAATTGTAACCAATTTCGCTGGCTCCTTACTCCCACGCGAAACAGATAATAGAGACCCCATTTTTAATGATTCCATTTTTTTCTCATCTAATATTTCAACATTCAGAGATCTATATTTTTTTTGTAATTGTTTCGCTTGATCGCTAAGGTATGTAGGTGTACAAATATTTGGCGGAGTATTACCTAAATCTTTAGCTTTATTAATTCCATTGGAAATTGAAGTAGAAATTTTAACTGTCTCTTTAAATTTGGCACTAACAGATTTATCAGCAGTTTTTAAATAACATGTATTTAGCTTATTTAAATTAGATGTCTTATTTTTTTTATATTTATATAAAGCAGTTTCAATAGCTATAATTATATTTTTGATTGCTGGTTCTTTGCCTTGTAATACTAAATTGTCAACTTCTAGACAGATAGAAGTGGCATTAGTTTTAATGAGACTCTTTATAACATATGTTAGAGATTTTTGAAGCGAAATTGGATCAAAGTCTTGTTTTGAACCAAGACCAAATAATACTAATTTATTTTTTTTTGAATTTCCATGAAATATCTGATATTCGCCTAATGCGCCAGTTATTTCTTTATTATTAAGGCTTTCTTTAATGTTATTTTGTATAGCAGTATCATCTATATTTTTGATCAATTTTTTTCCGGAAAACATTCCTAGTATGTGATAATTAACATCTGATTTTTGATTTAATTTATTAATTGTAAAATATTTCATATTATTTGCCTTTTAAATAAATACATAAAGTATCATATTAGATTAACATTTTTTGTAAAAACTTGTAGAATTTAGATAAAATATACAAATTATGCTCAAAACCAAAACTCTCAATAAATATATATTAGTTGAAACTGCTTACTCTGTTATTACTGTTTTCATAATATTTCTGATTATATTATCATCAAACACTATGATGAGGCTAATTGAAGAGGCATCAGTGGGAAATTTTCCAACTTATTTGCTTTTACCAACAATAATCATAAAGATTACCCAATATTCTATTTATATTATACCAGTAAGCCTTTTTTTTGGAATAATCCTCTCATTGGGAAAATTATATAATAATAATGAAATGGCTGTCATTTTTTCCTCTGGGGTATCACCTAATGACATAGCAAGAATTTTAGCATCCGTTATTTTGCCCGTAAGTCTGATAGTTGCATTATTTACATTATATTTGACGCCCATTGCATCAGAATATCGTTATAAGCTTGAACACAGATTAAAAAACGAGGAAAGAGTCGATAATATAAAACCTGGAAAATTTAACACTTCAGCAAGTGGTACATCAACTTTTTTTGTTGAAAAATTAACTAATAATTTAATGGAAGGTGTGTTTATTAATTTGATAAAAGATCAATATACACAAGAAACTGTTGAAACTTCAAAAACAGCAAAATATTCAATTGATAACAAAGATAGAAAATTCATCGTATTAAATAATGGGTCTATTCATGAGATGGTAGGTAATAATGAAATTAGAATTACAAGATACCGAGAACATGCAATTCAACTATCACAAGAATTGCCAGATTATATTAATAGCAGATCTATAGCTAAAAGTACTTATAATTTATTTTTCAGTACAAGGATTGAAGATAAAGCTGAATTGCAAGCAAGACTCTTCCTACCTCTTGCCGCAATGATTTTAGGCTTTATAGCTATACCACTTAGTTATTCTGCACCTAAAAAAGGAAAATACGATAAAATATTTCTGGCAGCTATCTTTTATTTTCTTTATTTTGTTAGTATTTCTATAGCAAAGAAGATGTATATACTTGGTTATACTCCGTCAATTTTTGGAATATGGTGGATACATATAATAGTATTATTATTACTTCTATATTTTTACAATCTTGATGAAAATAAAATACCTATTCGCAATTAAATGAAAATTTTATATTTATATTTATTTAAAAGATTAATGTATGGTTTTGCATTAAGTTTATTAGTATTACTATCAATTGAAACTTTTTTATCAATTACTACAGAATCTGAAGATTTAAATGTTGGTAATTATTCATTTTATATTATGTTAAAATATATTATATATACTATCCCTAAAAGTATATTTGAACTTTTTCCATATGCTATATTGATTGGTACGATGCTATCATTGGGTACTATGGCAGCAGATAGAGAATTTATTGCGATACATACGGCTGGCATTTCTGTCAAAAAAATTATACAAATTATTTTATTTCAGGTCTTTTTTATATCACTAATATTTTATATTTTAAGTGATTTTATAGTTCCTAAATATACACAACATGCTGAATTTATAAAGAATTCTGCTATTAACAAAACATTAATACATAATCCTAATGGTACCTGGTTTAAGGACGAAAATAAATTTATCACTATTAAACAAATATATTCTAGAAATAGATTAGAAGATATCACAATTTATTATTATGATGATGCATATAAATTATTAAAAACTGAAGTAGTTCAGAATGCTAACTTTGAAAATAATAAATGGAAATTAACCAATATAACTGAAACAAATCTTTTAACTCAACCAATACAAATTCAAGTTTATGATCAAATAATTAAAGATGATTTCATCGATCAAAAGTTGATTCGAATTAGAGTTTCTGATCCTGTTAATATTTCTTTTCTTGATGTTTTAGAGAATTTAAATTATCTGAAAAGTAATAATCTAGATGACAGTGAACAAAAAATGATTTTTTGGGAAAAACTATTTAAACCTATTTCTACAATAATCATGTTATTTCTAGCCATGCCATTTTTATTTGGAAAATATAGAGATGCAACATTGGGTAAAAGGATTGTTATTGGATTATTTATAGGGATAATTTTTTTCGTGGTTTCATCAATTTTACCTAATTTGGCTAATGTTATTGGATTTACCCCATTCATAAATGTACTTTTACCAAATGCTTTATTTATAATTCTTGGACTACATTTGTTCCAAAAACAACTAGAATCAGGTTTACAGTAGATCTTTTTGAACTAATTGGGTTTTAGATACAATATCTTGTAATGATTTTGTATTAATTAACCAAAATAGATGACCTCCTAGCATAGAAATTAATAATCTTATTAGAGCTTGTTTATATGTTATAGCTAAATTATTTACATCTGAAACGATAAATACTTTCCAAGCTTTCATTCCAAGTGTTTGTTGATGATTTACCCAAAACCATGAATAATATAATACTATAATAAATAATATATAAACCTTGTATAAGATATTATCAATCACGGCGTTTCCACCTGTAAAAAACAATACTGGAATAGTTACAAAATATAATATTGAAAAGAGGAGAAGAAAATCATAAAAAATAACTATCATTTTTTTTAATTTTCCAACTTTTTTATATATTGTCATTATTATATAGATGTGGAGAAAGGTATTATTTCAACAATATCTCCCGCATTCACTACATCGATATTCTCATCTAATTTTATATAACAGTTTGCTTGTGATAATGATTTTAAAAGATTGGATCCTTGCGAACCAGTTGATTGAACATAAAAGTTACCATTTTTCTGATTGAATATAGCTCTTTGAAATTCTACTCTACCTTTCTTTTTTGATAATTTTGACTTTGTTTGAGCTTTAATTGTGAATTTATCTCGATGTGACTGCTTCATCATTTTTTTGATAGCAGCAATAACAAATAATTGAAATGTTACCACCACAGAAACTGGATTGCCTGGCAAGCCAAAAAATATGCTATTTTTTACTTTACCAAATGCTAGTGGTCTACCAGGTTTAATTGATATTTTCCAAAAATTGATCTTGCCTATTTTATGAAGTATCTCTCGGACGTAATCTGCATCACCAACTGAAACACCACCAGTAGTGATAATTAAATTACATTCCTTACTTGCTAATAAAAGTTTTTTTTCTAGATTTATCTTATTATCTTTGACTACTCCATAATCTTTTATATTAATTGGTAATTGTGATAACAAACCATGTAATACATATCTATTACTGTCATATAATTGTCCATTTTTTAATTTTTTACCCACAGTAACAAGCTCATCTCCCGTTGACAAAAAACCAATTTTTGGTTTTTTTACTACTTTAATATATTTTTTTCCTACAGATGAAATTATTCCTAAATCTGCATAATTTAATCTACGTCCTTTTTGGATAATAGTTTCAGATTTTTTTATATCTTCACCAATATCTCTTATATTTTGATGTAATTTAATATTTTTCGGAAAGGTAATTTGATTTTCTATTTTCTTTACCATCTCTTGCATAATTACGGCATTTGCATTATTTGGTATTAAAGCACCAGTCATTACACGAACTGTCTCACCTTTATTTAACTTTTTTATATATGGTTTACCAGCATATGAAATGCCTACTTCTTTTAGAATTCTTTGTTTTTTAAAAACTGAATCATTTAGATTAATGGCATAACCATCCATTGCTGAATTTTTAAATGATGGTATATTTATTGTGGATTTTATATTTTCTGCCGATATTCTGTTTATAGAATTTTTTAAACTCACAACTTCATTTGCATGAATTGGTTTTATTAACCTACTTATTCTTTTTAATGCATTTTCAGTTGATATAGCTGATGGGTCAAATTCATTTATACAGGTATTCTTTAGTTTTTCATTCATAATTTGTTTAATTATATACTGAAATTATAGTACAATCTTAAATAAGATAAAATAAAACTGTATCGAAGAAAAATTTTGTTAGAAGAAAATATTATTGAAGAATATTGTGACACTCTGTGGATGGAAAGAGGTTTATCGCAGAATACTTTAGATTCATATCGCTCTGATCTAAAAAAACTAAATCTATGGCTTAATAAATCATCAAAAAGTCTACTTAAATGCGATAGAGGGGATTTAAATATGTTTTTATCACATAAGATGGATGAAGGTAGTTCTGCATCTTCAGTTATTAGATTCCTGTCAGTTGTCAAAGGTTTTTTTACTTGGCTTAAAGAAAATAATAAAATAAAAAGCAACCCAACAGATTTGCTTGAATCACCAAAAGTTAGACGAAATTTACCTATCAATTTAAGTGAGAGAGACGTTACAGAAATTTTGAATGCACCCAATATACAAACTAATCTAGGTATCAGAGATAAGACTATTTTAGAGTTATTATATGCAACTGGATTAAGAATATCAGAATTAACAAATCTAAAGGTTGATCAAATAAATTTAACTGATGGTTTAGTTAGAGTTATAGGCAAGGGAGATAAAGAAAGAATAATTCCTATTGGTGATAGCGCACTAGATTACATTAAAATTTATCTAAATAAATGTAGAGCTCAATTTATAAATTCAAAAAATAATGAATATCTATTTTTAAGTAATCAAGGAAAACCTATTTCTAGAAAATCATGTTGGTATATGATTTCTTCTTATGCTAAACAAAAAATACAACAGAAAAAAATTTCCCCACATTCACTAAGGCACGCTTTTGCATCGCATCTTTTAAATCATGGTGCAGATTTAAGATCTGTCCAAATGCTTCTAGGTCATTCTAGTCTCTCTACAACACAAATATATACTCATGTTGCCAAAGAAAGACTCATTAAATTTCACTCAAAACATCACCCAAGAGGATAAAATATATGAACAAAATTATAGCCCTATTTATTCTTGTTATTATATCTGGATGTAGTAATTCAGATGATTATTTAAAGCAAGCTAACACAGAAGTCAAAAAAAATTATCCTAATATTGAAATTCAAAAGATTACAAAAATTGATGATAAGTTGTTTGAAATTGTTATAGCAAATGAAATTTATTATTTAACTTCTGATTTTAAACATTTGATAGCTGGAAATGTTATAAATATTTCTACTCAAGAAAATTTGACAGAATCTTCATTAAAGAAAAAAAGATTAGTTATCTTAAAAAAACTTGATAGTGATAATATGATTATATTTAAACCAAAAAAAGTTAATCATGTATTAACTGTATTTACAGATACTTCTTGTCCTTATTGTCAGAAATTACATGGTGAAGTTAAAGATTTATTAAAAAATAATATAGAGATCAGGTATGTTTTATTTTCTAGGAACGGTAATCAGATGGATGCATACAAAGAAATGGTTTCGGCATGGTGTTCTGATGATAGAAAAAATGCACTTGAGAAATTGTATGATGGTCAACCAATTACGGAAAAGCTAGATTGTACTAACCCTATTATAAAAAATTTTGAAATTGCAAGTAAGTTGTCTATAACTGGAACTCCTATGACATTCACAGAAACTGGTGAAATAATACCTGGCTATCAATCATCAGATAAAATTGTTCAATTTATCGAAAATTATAAATAAGATTTATATTTTCTTTCTTCTGATTCTAAGTAATTTTCTATTTCAGTTAGATAGTCTTTATCAGATTTTGATTCAACACTATCATATAACTTTTTTAATTCTTTTTTTGCTTTATCTAGCGTACACCATGGTACATCATCGTCGCAAAATACTTTATTTGCAATGACGCTTCTCATTTCATTTTTCTTATCTTCAGATAATTCATCAGGGTAATCTGAATACATTATTCTATTAGCAATTTCCTTAGCTCTTCCATCTTCTAATTGTTCAATAATATCTATTTTTATCTTTTTATCTTCGGTTGAATGAAACAATTTTTTCTTTGCAACATCGGCATTGGGTGTAAATGCTGCAAATAGCTGTTCTTCAACATAATCTGTTGATTGGTCAACCTGATAATCGTCTTGTTTATCAACTAGTGCTTGATTAATATTTAACCTAAAATTATCTAATTCTTTTATTTGCAAAGCTTTTCTTTTATATTCATTTTTATCTTGTATTGAGGTGGTTTGATTTATTAAATCTCCCTCTCGCAAGAGAATGGGAAAATTATTAGTTTTTAATATATAAATTATTTTTCCTTTAATTAATGATTTAATTTCAGAAGTTTTGGCATTTGCATATTCTGCTGGATCATGATTTAAACTAAAGAAGGCCAGTTCTTTTGGATTGTTTGGGTTAGCAGAGATAAGTGTAACAGGGACTAATTTATCACGATTAAGAACTGCATATAGATAATGGTTTTTATTAATTAATTCCTCTTGTATGATTTCAGGCGATCTAGACAAGAGGCACGAGTCCCATAACTCTTTATTATTTTGTTTTATTAATTTAGCTACACCAAGTGTAGCTTCTACATCACTTAGTGCATCATGAGCTTTTTTTTGTTCTACATTATTTTTTTTTGCAATAAATTCTAACTTTAAAATACTTTTTTCTTTTTTATCTTGAGGGATATCTATAGTATCTAGCTTAAGACAATTTATTACTTCAACTATTTTATATATATCTGCTCTGCTGTTTTTTATATCACCATTTATCTTAGTATTTGTTAAATAGGGTTCATGCAGAGATTGATAAAAACTAGATCTTAAAAATCTTTCATCAAAACTTATACTATTGTAGCCAATAAAAATTGCAGGAGACCATTCAGAAAATTTTTTATAAAATTTTTTCATCATTTCATAAAATGATTGACTGTTAGACAGACCTGAGATAGGTGCTTTTATGGCTGACAGGGCTCCTGGATTAGCAATCACACCATCTTTCAAACGGCATCTCTCATTAATTACTTCTATAGTATTAAAATCATCATCTGTTAATATCGCTGCAAGTTGGATTGGTTGGTCAAAATTTGAATTAAAACCAGTGGTTTCAAAATCATAAAAAACATAATTCATTTATATTCCTTGTCTTATATAGTAATATATTCGTAATTATAACAAATCATAGTGAAAAAAAAATATACATCCTCTGACATAGAAGTTTTAAAAGGTATTGAGCCAGTTCAAAAGAGACCTGGAATGTATACTGATACAACAAATCCAAACCACTTAGTACAAGAACTTATAGACAATAGTGTTGATGAAGCTATCTCTGGATTTTGTTCTCTCATTACCATTACCCTCAAAGAAAATGGATACATTATTGTCGAAGATAATGGAAGAGGGATGCCTACAGACATTCATCCTGATCATAAAGTCTCTGGAGTAGAAGTTATTATGACAAATTTACATTCCGGAGCAAAATTTACAGAAAAAAATTACCGTTTTTCTGGAGGACTCCATGGTGTTGGAGTTTCTGTAGTTAATGCATTGTCTGAGAATCTAGAAGTTCATGTCGAAAGAAATGGGGATGACAAAAAATATCAAATGTCTTTCAAAAACGGAACTATGAAAGGAAAACTTAAAATTACAGGAAAGAGCCTCAAAACAAGGCATGGTACTTGTGTTGCATTCAAGCCAAATGAGAAGTATTTTGAAACCTTATCATTAAATATAAAAGAACTTCAACATCTAATAAAAGCTAAGTCAATACTACAACCAGGATTAAAACTGATTTTAATAGATAAACTATATAATAATATAACAACAGAATATTTACATGATGGTGGCTTAGATAAATATATACTTAGCCAATATGATAATGAAGAAGAAATTTTACCGAAAGAGACACATTTTGGAAATATAGAACAAGACTCGTATTCACTAGATTGGAGTATTCTTTGGCTACTAGAATCTTTTGAATGTGTGCAAGAAAGTTATGTTAATTTGATACCTACTTCACAGGGAGGGACCCATGTTAACTCTTTTAGGTTAGGGATCATCGATGCACTTAGAGAATTCTCTGATAGACATAAACTGTTACCAAAAAATGTCAAACTTGTTCCTGAAGATATATGGAAAAATGTATCATTCGTAATATCTTTAAGAATGAGCAACCCACAATTTGCAGGACAAACCAAGAATAAATTACAATCAAATTCATCAATTTCTAATCTTTCACTTCAAATCAAAGATAGATTTGAACTTTGGTTAAATAAACATAGAGAAACAGGTGAAAAATTAGTTGAATTAGCAATTCAGAATGCCCAAAAAAGAATACTAATGAATAACTCTGCAACTAAGAAAACAAGCAGACAAAGTATTTTGCCAAGCCGCTTATCAGACTGTTCTAGTAAAGATGTAAAAATTACTGAATTATTTTTAGTAGAGGGAGATTCTGCAGGAGGGTCAGCCAAACAAGCTAGAGATAGAACTCATCAGGCTATTTTGCCTTTAAGAGGCAAAATATTAAACACTTGGGAATTATCGTCATCTAGAATTTTGGAATCCAAGGAAGTTAAAGATATTAGTTTATGTATTGGCGTTGAACCAGGATCACATGATATCAGTAATTTACGATACAACAAGATTTGTATTTTATCGGATGCTGATTCTGATGGAATGCATATTGCTACATTATTAACAGCATTATTTTTAAAACATTTTAAAGAGTTAGTGAGTGCTGGGCATATATATGTTGCTAAACCACCTTTATATAGGATTGATATAAAAAAAGACACTTATTATGTTGTGAATGATAATGAAAAAGATAAGTTATTAAAGAAATTAAAATTTAAGGAAGACGATGTTGGAGTTTCAGTTACTAGATTTAAAGGCTTGGGTGAAATGAATCCTGAACAGTTAAGAGAAACAACTCTCTCAAAGAACACACGAAAATTAATTAAATTAACTATGACTAATAATAATAAAGATTCTTCTATGGTTGATATGCTATTATCTAAGAAAAAAGCATCTGAAAGAAAAGATTGGTTAGAGTCAAAAGGCAACATAGCTCAGATTGATTAGCATATGACAAAAAAGGATAGCTCATTAAAAACTACACACAATAATATTGAAAAACTTTCTGTAAAAGATTTTACAGAACAAGCATATTTAAATTATTCCATGTATGTAATCCTCGATAGGGCATTACCAAATATTGCTGATGGATTAAAACCAGTTCAAAGAAGAATATTATTTGCTATGAATGAACTTTCACTTAAGTCAACTTCAAAATTTAAAAAATCAGCTAGAACTATAGGTGATGTTCTTGGAAAATTTCACCCACATGGAGACACAGCATGTTATGAGGCAATGGTTATGATGGCTCAACCATTTTCATATAACCACCCATTCATAAATGGACAAGGAAATTGGGGGACTCAAGACGATCCGAAATCTTTTGCTGCAATGAGGTATACAGAATCACGTTTAACTGAATTTTCCGATCTATTATTAGATGAAATAAGAATGGGAACAGTGGATTGGAATTTAAATTTTGATGGAACATTAGAAGAACCACAAATTCTACCATCAATGATACCAAATATTTTAATCAACGGAAGTAGTGGTATAGCTGTAGGTATGTCTACAGATATACCATCACACAATCTATCTGAAGTTCTTAGAGCTACAATAGCATTATTAGATAAACCGAAATCATCGATCAAAGAAATCAGATCTCATTTGATTGGGCCAGATTTTCCTACTGGAGGTGAACTAATTTCTAATGACTCAGAGCTAAATGATATATATGAGCATGGAACAGGGAATATAAAAATAAGAGCAACATATAGCGCAAAGGGAAAAGAAATCGTTATAAACTCTATACCTTATCAGGCTACTATTTCAAAGATTATCGAACAAATACAGGAACAAATATATACCAAAAAAACAAAATTCATCGATTCCATTGAAGATGAATCTGATCAAGAACATCCAGTTCGTCTTGTTTTAAGGACTAAGGGTAGATCATTCGCTAGCGAAGATGTTATGTCACATCTTTTTTATACAACAGATTTAGAAAAGAATTATAGAGTAAATATGAACATGATTGGCTTAAACGGAAAACCTCAAGTCAAAAATATCATAGAAATCATTTCTGAATGGATTAAATTTAGAAAAAACACTATTACTAGAAAACTAGAATGGGAATTAGATAAAGTAAAAAAAAGAATACATATACTCAAGGCGTACATTATTGTATACACAAATTTAAACGATATTATCAAAATTATAAGAAACAAAGATAATCCAAAAGTTATTTTGCAAAAGCGTTACAAATTTACTGATACTCAATACGATGCAATTATTGATATGAAAATAAGAAGTTTGGCGAAATTGCATGAGATAGAAATTAATAAGGAACTTGATATATTATCTACTCGTGAAAAAGATATATCTTCTATATTGTCATCTAAAGCAAAATTAACCAAACTGATAAAAGATAATTTAAAAAATATATCTCAAAAATATCACAGAGAAAGAGTTACCAACATTGTACAATCACAACCAGCTAAAGCTATTAAAATTTTACCGACTATATCAAAAGACCCAGTTAGTATAATTTTATCTAAAAATGGATGGGTTAAAGTTGTTAAAGGACATGATATTGATCTCAAACTTATTTCTTATAAAACTGGGGATAATTATTTATCACATATTACCAGTAACTTAAATGAACAAATTTCTTTCTTTGATCAAAGAGGTTCTGTTTATAGTGTTGAAATTTCCAATTTACCTTTAAGCAGAGGGCATGGAGAGCCACTGAGTAAATTTTTTGCCATTTCTGATGGAACATCATTTGTGGGGTTAACTAATATAGATAAAAATAAAGCTATCTTAAACGCTTCAAGTCAAGGCTATGGTTTTGTTTGTTTGTATGAAGATATAATTGCGCCTAGAAAAAAGGGAAAAGTTTTATTACGCACAAAAGATTCAAATGCTTTACACCCAGTAACATTAGATTTAGATGTTGATAACTATTATATTGTTATCACAAGTGAGAATTATATGTTAATAGGAGAACTCAAAGAATTACCAATTCTTAATAAAGGAAAAGGAGTTAAATTGATAAACTTATCTAACACGCAAAATGAGACCATAATTTTTTTAGGTATTTTAAGAAATGGGCAATCTTTGTCAATAATTAGTGAAACTAAAAGAACCAAAACTCTAGACTTTGAAATTCTCAAAAAATATATAATGAAACGCACTAGAAGGGGTAAAAAAATTGAACAAAAGTTTTTGCATCGAACCGGCAAATCAAATTATAATATAAATTAATATGAAGCGAATATTTTTTTTCATCATTGTCAATATAGCAATACTACTTGTATTAAGTATATTCCTGTATTTGATTGGATTTGAAGGAATTCTCCAGCAAAATGGAGTTGATCTGAACTATCATTCTCTTATGATTTTTTCACTGGTATTTGGAATGGGAGGGTCATTCATATCATTGTATATGTCTAAATGGATGGCTAAATCACTAGCTGGTGTTCAAATAATAAAATTACCAAGAAATGATTTTGAAAAATGGTATTTTGAAACAGTAAAAAAACAATCAAATATTTTAGATTTAAAAATGCCAGAAATAGGAATTTTTCAATCTGAAGCGCCAAATGCTTTTGCAACGGGTGCATCAAAGAATAGTTCTTTAATTGCTTTAAGTACAGGACTAATAAGTAAGATGAATAAATCTGAAGTTGAAGCTGTGATTGGCCATGAAATGAGTCATGTTGCGAATGGAGATATGGTGACACTTAGTCTTATACAAGGAGTTATTAATGCGTTTGTAATATTCTTTTCTAGAATTATTGGACATTTTGTAGATAGAGTAATTTTAAAAAATGATCGAGGTTATGGAATTGGTTATTTCTTTACCGTTATTTTTGCGCAAATAATTTTAGGTATATTAGCATCAACTATTGTTTGTTGGTATTCAAGAATGAGAGAATTTAGAGCTGATATAGGCGGAGCACAACTAAGTGGTAAGGAAAATATGATATCAGCATTAAAGGCACTAGAGAAATTCAGTGCAGCTAAATTGCCCGATCAAATGTTAGCATTTGGTATTTCAAATAAAGGTCAAACTTCTACATTTCAAAAATTATTCTCCACTCATCCTCCATTAAGAAAAAGAATACAAGCTCTAGAAAATAAAAACATTACAACAATAACCAATCAACACCCGGCTGCTTAATGGCTGAAAATACATCACCACTAAAAAATGGAAGTAAAGTTCTAATAGACAATCAACCTTATTTAATTTTAGAAACGGATTTTGTAAACCCAGGCAAAGGACAAGCATTTACACGTATCAAGATTCGTAATCTTTTGAATAATAAAGTACTTGAAAAGACCATAAAAATTGGAGAATCTCTGGCAGAAGCAGACATAACAAACAAGCCAATGCAATTTTTATACAAAGAGCAATCAAAACTAATATTTATGGATTTACAATCATATGAGCAAAATAGTGTTGATATTGATACTGTTTCAATTAATATTGCTTGGCTACAAGAAGGAGAAGAGCGTGATGTTGTTATATGGAATGGAAACATAATACAAATAGAATTACCAAAATATGTAAATCAAGTTGTAGTTTCGACTGAAGAAACAATTAAAGGAGATACGGTATCATCAACTTTAAAAGATGCAAAATTAGAAAATGGTATAGTATTAAAGGTTCCTATGTTTATCAAACAAGGTGAGTTGATAAGAGTTGATACACACACTTGTGAGTATTCATCAAGAGCAAAAGATTAGATGTCAAAGATCCAAGATAGAAAAAAACAAGCAATACAGCAAATTCAAGACGCAAAAGTAAAAACAAATAAATATATTGTAGCGGCAGTACTATGGTTTATTTCTAGTTTGTATATTTATTCTACAGACGTTGGCTTTTCTGATGTTTATTCTTGGAAACCTTTTGTGTTTTTTATAGTTGGCCCCATTTTTGCGGCTATGATTTTTGGTAATATTATGTTTTACCTTCAAAGAATAATTGAAAAAACTGTCATTTCTTGGTTTGCACAATCTAGACCAATTTTAATAACACCAACTATAGTTTTCTTTTTCTTTTGTTTTATGGTTGCAATATTCATTATAATATTTAAATTTGCAGAAGCACTTCAATTGTTACTTAGTTAGTAATTAGTGAATGTAAAGGGTAACTCTAACCATTATATATAAATATTTCATATTGTAATTATAACAGAGATAGGTATAAGTTAATTTATTCAGAAATCATATTTAACAATTTTAAATAGACATCTATATGGTTTCTACGGTTAAAAACACGCTTTACATGATCTTTGTGGTTTGAATTAGGGTTTAATTCTATACCCCATAATGCGTTTATATCATTAGGAAACATAGAATAGCGAACATCTATTATACGATTAGGAAATTTAGGAGATAAGGAAACATATCCATTTGAGAACCACCTAAAACGCTCAATATCTTTTGCTTGTTGCGAATTTTTATTTAACCATGGAAAGGATTTTTTTATATTTAATTTATTAACTTTAGTTCCTGGAATAATTTTTGTATTCAGTAATAACTTAACTGCATCAACATGATATTGTGAATCAGTAGTATAAATAGTTTTCCACAATATTATATTTCCGAAACTTGGTTTAGCTATAATCTCTGTTGGTAAATGACCTCTACTATGAGCTAAATCTAAAGCAATATTTTCTGCTCTATTTTTTTGGATATGCCCAAAAGAGTGATAAATTAAAATCCATATCAACGCATAATATGAATAAATTTTCTTTCTTTTAAACATAGCAAAAAAAATTAAAATAAATAAAGGTAAAGTAAAAATAGGATCAATTATAGAGATGGTATTCCAAGCTACACGATGATTGGATAATGGCCAAAACAGTTGTGTTCCGTATGAGGTACAAGAATCAAGAAATCCATGTGTAAGATATCCCAATGTGCAGTAAATATAGGTTTCTTTAAAAGAAATTTCTCTATTTCTCAGAAACAAATAATAAAAAAATGAAGCACATATAAATCCTCCGATAGGTATAAAAAATATTGAGTGAGTGAACTGACGATGAAACTCTAACGAAAATAATGGATCATGTTGTGACTTAATTAATATATCTAAATCAGGAGCCAGTCCTGAAAAGAATCCAAGTAATGTAGCTATTATATAATGTTTGCGTTTGGTTGGTTGCTGTGCTGCTACTGCTCCGACAACTCCTTGTGATAGAGGATCCATTTATTATTTTAGTTTCTCCTTTGTTTGTTAAGTATAAACCCATAAATTAATATGTTTAAGATTATTAGTGTCCCACCAAGGTATATTTGCAAATCTTTTGTTAAACCTATTGGATAGACAATGGGCATTATATAGTGTTGAATAAACCCTTCAGAATAAGTTGTTTGATTGGCTTTATATAAAAGCCAATTTTCAAGGTGTGTAAGAGGACATGAAGAATGACTAAACATGATATAAGAACCCCAAATTAAAGCAGGAAAATGTATAAAGACAACCTTTTTTGAAATAAAAAACAACAATCCACCGAATATAACAAAGATAATAAAAGCGAAATGAATAATTAGTATTAGATTTGCTGCTAGTTCATACATTATTCTATAAAATTGTATATAAAAATATCTTATTGTACTATGTCTATTTATGAATATATTATCAATTGATACATCTACAGACAAAGTTTCGGTCGCCCTAAAGATAAACAACAAGGTTGATGTGTTAGAAAACAATCAAAAAATTCGCGCAAGTCAAATTATACTATCAGTGATAGATGAGATATTGAAGAAAAATAAAATTAAGAGTGAAGACTTAAAAGCTATAACCTTCAACAAAGGACCTGCAAGTTTTACCGGTACTAGAATCGCAGCGTCAATAGCACAGGCCATTGGTTATTCAAATAATATCCCTGTTTTTGGAATTTCATCATTGAGTTTGATGGCGTATAGCACAAATGTAGAATATAAATGTAAAAAAATGCTTTGCGTAAAAAAAGCATTTGGTAATTTAGTTTATTGGGCAATTTTTGATATAGATAAATACAAATTTTCCCCTATATCAGGAAATCATTTAACTAATTTCAATGAAATACAAATTGATACAAAAGATAAATATTGTGTTGTGTCTGATTGCATGGATGAACTTTTTGAAAGTAAAAAACTAAACGATCCAAATATTATAAAAATAAATTATACCGAGCATGAACCAGCAAAGAAGCTTATTAATTATGTTGTACAAGAAGATGATTTAGAAAAATCATTTAATTATGAGGATACTCTTCCTGATTATGCCGGACATAGTATAAATGATTAATTTTTCGATTCTCCTATAATTTCACCAACTCTAATTGATTTGCCACGTTTTATATTTGATGAAAAAATAATGTTTTGATCAAATAATAAAATTACGCATGAACCTGTTTTGAACATGCCAACTTCATCGCCTTTTTTAAAAGATATAGATTTCCTTGAATAGTTAGTTACAATTGTTTTTTTTGGATAGGGAGGAGAGATTTCACCTTTCCAGACAACTTCTATAGACGAGACATTAATTGCTCCGACAAGAATTACAGAAAAATTTGTTAAATTATTTTTGAAGTTACATATTAATCTTTCGTTTATTGAATATAAATTTTTTATCACTTTGACTCCATGCGAGGCTACACTAAATAATCTACCAGGGATATGAATGGTTTTATACAAGTTGCCTTCATAAGGCATGTGGACACGATGATAATCCTTGGGTGAAAGATAAAAGGTTATATAACTTCCATCCTTATATGAAAATGATAATTCTTTGTCATAGTTTAATAAGCTTTCAATTGAAATATGTTTCCCTTTAACTTGTAAAATTAGATTATTTTTTATTCTTCCAAATTCTAGTATTTTTCCATCGCAGGAAGATGTTATACATTTTTTTCTAGTGTCAATTTTATGTATATTTTTTTTTAACTTTCTTGTAAAAAAATCACAAAAAGTTTCATAATCTTCAGCAGATGTAAATTCACATTCATTCATATTTACTTTAAACATCTTTATGTATATTTTTATCAAAACATTCTTCAGAGGGTGTTTTGTTCTTGTTAACACATAAGTACATCTTGAAACAAGATGATGAGGAAGGATATATAACCAATATGCTTTAATGAAGTCTTTTATGTTGCTTATCATAATTACTTTTATAATAATTTAATTATTAGTGTAAATATTATATAATGTTACAGCAAATATATGATATTTGTTAATTATTTAATCGTTCAATACTTCTTATTATTATGTCAGGCAATACATTTGGAAAAATATTTACATTAACAACATTCGGCGAAAGTCATGGCAAAGCGCTTGGCTGCATTGTTGATGGATGCCCTCCTAATATGAAATTAGATGAGTCTGACATTCAAATTGACCTCAACCGAAGAAAACCTGGTCAATCTAAATATACGACTCAAAGAAAAGAGAGTGATACTGTTGAAATTTTATCAGGTATTTTTGAAGGAAAAACAACCGGCACACCAATTGCTTTAATAATCTATAATGAAGATCATAAACCAAAAGATTATTCGGAAATTAAAGAAAAATTTAGACCTGGGCACGCTGATTATACCTATACTCAGAAATATGGTATACGAGATTATAGAGGGGCTGGACGTTCCTCAGCAAGGGAGACTGTCGCAAGAGTTGCTGGTGGTGCAATTGCAAAAAAATACTTACAAGAATCTATTGGTATAAAAATTTTAGGTTATGTTTCTCAAATAGGCATTCACAAGCCTAAAAAAATAGATATTCTATCTGCAAATAAAAATGATTTCTTTTTTCCAGATTCAGATATGATTCCAACTTTAGAGCAATATATTGACGAAATAAGAAAAGATGGTGACTCAATAGGGGCTGAAGTCACAATTGTTGTACAAAATATGAAACCTGGATTAGGAAACCCAGTTTTTGATAAATTAGATGCTTTGCTTGCATATGCAATGATGTCAATTAATGCAGTTAAAGGCGTTGAAATTGGTAGTGGTTTTGATGTTATAAAAATGAAAGGATCAGAATCTAGAGATGAAATTACTACTAAAGGTTTCCAGAGCAATAATGCAGGTGGAACTTTAGGTGGCATTTCAACTGGACAAGATTTAATAATTAAATTGGCTTTAAAACCAACATCAAGTATTTTAAAATCCGCTAAAACAATTAATCAGGATAATCAGGATACAACTATTTCGACTAAAGGTAGACATGATCCATGTGTAGGTATACGCGCTACTCCTATAGCAGAAGCAATGGCCGCACTAGTGCTTTGTGATTTATTTTTGCGACATCGAGCTCAAATCAAAGAATAATAAAATTTATGTTGGATTTAATATGAAACAAACTTTGTACGACAAAATTTGGGATGAACATCAAGTATTAGTGAATAATGACCAATCATCACTTTTATATATAGATAAACATCTAATACATGAAGTGACATCACCACAAGCTTTTGATGGATTATCTATGCAGAAAAGAGATGTTTGGAATACTGAAACAATAGTTGCGGTATCGGATCATAACGTCCCTACGACTAATAGAAATTTAGGAATTACGGATAAAATATCTAAATTACAAGTTGAGACATTAATTAATAATTGTAAAAAGCACAATATAAATTATTTTGACTTGAATGATATTAACCAAGGAATTGTTCATGTAATAGGTCCAGAGTTAGGAATTACACAGCCGGGTATGACTTTAGTTTGCGGAGATTCACATACATCAACTCATGGGGCAATAGCTGCACTTGCATTTGGTATTGGAACTAGTGACGTTGAACATGTTTTAGCTACACAATGTATAAATTTAAAAAAAGAAAAAAATTATAAAATATGTATTAATAATATTCTAAATGATCATGTAACTTCTAAAGATCTTATACTTTATATAATTAAAACCATAGGCACATCGGGTGGCACAGGTTATACATTTGAGTTTATGGGAGATTGTATTGATAATTTATCTATAGAAGCTCGAATGACTATTTGTAACATGAGCATAGAGGCTGGTGCTAAATCAGGTTTGATAGCATTTGATGACACTACTTTAAATTATTTATTAAAAAGAAAAAATTGTCCTTCAAAAATATATATTGATAATGCCATCAAGTATTGGGAAACCTTGCATAGTGATGAGGGAGCAGTTTTTGAAAATGAAATAGTTATAGATGCAGATAAAGTTACACCACAAGTAACATGGGGAACATCGCCTGAAATGGCATTATCTATTAATGAAAAGATCCCAAATCCTGAAAATTTTAAAACTATTGATAAACAACAATCATACCAAAGAGCTCTCGATTATATGGGCCTTCAGCCCAATCAAGACATAAAATCTATAATGTTAGATAAAATATTTATTGGATCTTGCACTAATTCTCGTATTGAAGATCTTCGGATGGCTGCCCAAATAGTTTCAGGTAAAGAAATTGCAAAAAATATAAAACAAGCCATAGTAGTTCCGGGATCAGGACATGTTAAAGCGCAAGCTGAATCCGAAGGAATTGATCAAATATTTATTCAATCTGGTTTTGAATGGCGCGATCCTGGATGTTCTATGTGTTTAGGAATGAATGAAGATCAATTAGAACCTTATGAAAGATGTGCATCAACTTCTAATAGAAATTTTGAGGGTAGACAGGGAGATAAAGGTAGAACGCATTTAGCAAGCCCTGCTATGGTTGCTTTAGCTGCAATCAAAGGACATTTTGATGATATTACCGAACATATGTAATGAAAAAAACAATTATTAAAGGTCAAGTCATCCCTATTAATGAATCTAATATTGATACAGATATAATAATTCCTAAACAATATTTGAAATCAATAAAGAAAACAGGATTTGGTCCTTATCTATTTGATTCATGGAGATATGAAGAGCCTGGAGAATTAGACTCTAAAGTTAGTAGAACTCCTAAATCAAAGTTTATATTGAATAAAAAACCATATTCCAATGGCAAAATATTATTAGTTGGAGATAATTTTGGTTGTGGATCATCTAGAGAACATGCAGTTTGGGCTATCAAAGATTATGGGATTGATGCTGTAATATCACCTTCATTTGCTGATATTTTTTTTAGAAATAGTATTAAGAATCAATTGTTGCCCATAAAACTCGAAAAACAAAATATTATTAATCTTTTTTCTGAGTGTTTGTCATCTAACCAATATGAATTGACAATTGATATTGAAAAACAGACAATTACATCTCCAAATAATGAAATAATAAAATTTGATATAGATGCAAATGATAAAGACAGAATAATGTTTGGATATGACGATATTGAACTTACATTGAAAAATAAAGATAAAATCCTATCTTACGAAAATAATATGAAAAAAAATAAACCGTGGTTATTTAAGAGAGATAATGAAAAATAATATATTGTTGTTACCAGGTGATGGTGTTGGCCCTGAAGTTATGTCTGAGGCAGTGAAATTAATTGATTGTTTCAATTCACATAAGTTGACTAATATAAATTATGAATATTCTGATATAGGAAGTATTGCTCTTGATAATTATAATGCTCCATTACCAGAAATTACACTTACAAAGGCATTAAAAGCTGATTGTGTTCTCTTAGGTGCTATTGGAACACCTAAACATGATAATAATCCGCGAGAATTAAAACCAGAATATGGACTCCTTTGTCTGAGAAAAGCGTTAAATTTATATGTAAACGTAAGACCTATTATGTCCTTTGAAGCTTTGTCTGATAGTTCAACATTGAAATCTGAAGTTATAAGTAATATGGATATTTTGATAATAAGAGAACTTATAGGCGACATATACTTTGGAGAACCACGTGGTTTTAATACTGATTCCGATGATGTGTATGCATATAACACAATGAAATATTCAAAAAACGAGATCACGAGAATTGCTAACTTTGCTTTTGATGCGGCAATGCATAGATCTAAGAAAGTTACATCTGTTGATAAGGCCAATGTTCTAGAAACATCCCAGTTATGGCGTGAAACAGTAACTGACATAGCTTCATCAAATTATAATAAAATTAATCTGAATCATATGTATATAGATAATGCGGCTATGCAATTAATAAAAAACCCGAAACAATTTGATGTGATTTTGACTAGTAATATGTTTGGAGATATATTGTCAGATGAAGCATCTATGCTTACTGGATCAATTGGCATGCTACCATCAGCTTCTCTATCAAATAAATATGCCTTATATGAACCTATACATGGATCAGCTCCTGATATTGCTAACAAAGGGACAGTAAATCCTCTTGCAATGATATTGTCATGTGCAATGATGTTTGAATTTACTTTTAATAATATAAAACTATCTAATCTGATTAAAAATGCAGTAAATGATGTTTTGAAAAATGGTATCATGACCCAAGATATATCAGCTTCTAATGATTATATATCTACAAGCGAGATGGGCGATAAAATTGTTGAATATGTAAGTAAAAGTGTTAAATAAGAAAAAAAAATATAATATAGCTGTTATTGGTGCAACAGGTCTTGTTGGAAATTCGTTATTAGAAATTTTATTTGCAAGAAAATTTCCTATTCATCAATTGCATGCTGTTGCTAGTAATAAATCTATAGGAACGAAGGTTAAATTTGGTGAGACTTTAGTAGAGACACAATCTATTGAATCATTTGACTTTAATAATATTGATATTGCGTTTTTTTCTGCAGGGAGTGATGTTTCGGATAAATATGTACCACTTGCCGCAAAGTCTAACTGTGTTGTTATTGATAATACATCTAGGTTTAGATATGAGGATAATATACCACTTATAATTCCGGAGGTTAATGCCCACGAAATAAAAAATTATAAAGACACTAACATTATTGCAAACCCAAATTGTTCAACTATACAAATGCTAGTTGCCCTCAAACCGATACATGACAGATATGAAATAAAAGATATTGTAGTCTCTACATATCAGGCTGTTTCTGGTTCTGGAAGAAAAGGCATGATGGAATTATCCAATCAAATAGATTCGTTTGTTAATGGAAAAGAAATAAATAATAATGTTTACCCAACGCAGATTGCATTCAATGTTATTCCGTTTGTTGATAGTTATCATGATAATAATTACACAAAAGAGGAAATGAAAATGATATGGGAAACAAAAAAGATTTTAAGTAAAAAAATCAATGTAAATCCGACAGCAGTCAGAGTACCGGTCATGATTGGTCACTCTGAATCAATTACAATTGAAACTAAAAAAGAAATAAATATCGAAGATGTGATTCAGGATTATATTAATTGCGAAGGTTTGACTTTAATGGATGATGTGGATAATATTGTTTTTCCAACTGCAAGATCTGAAGGTAGCGGAACTGATAATGTTTATGTTGGAAGGATTAGAAAAAGCTTGAGCAATAATAATGTTTTGAATATTTGGGTGGTTGCTGATAATGTTAGAAAGGGAGCTGCGCTAAATAGTATTCAGATTGCTGAAAAACTTATAGAGGAAATATAATGTCAAGAATATTTAAATTAATAATATTCGTTATTATAGTAGTTGTAATACTGGAGTATTTTAAATTTATAGCGCCTGTCACACCACTTGCACTTTCTATGGCTAAACATATTATGGTGTCATTGATTGCCCAAATACCCAATATTCCTCCAATTAGAATACCTACAGTTGAATTTACAACTCAAAATATATTACTTTTATTGCTCTTATTATTTTTAATATCATACTTCAGTGAAAAATTTAGATATTTTACTAATTCTATAGCTCAACTTACTAGAAAGTTAAAACATCTAAAGGCAGAACTTGATTTCATAAAGAACTCCGGAGACGATAATACAAATACATCTGAATTAGTCCAACAAGCGACATTAATTAGAGAATTGTTAGAAAAGTTATCTAAAAATACTAATTTAGAAAATCAATCTGTACCAATCAGAGCAAAAAAAGTTAGAAGAGTAGATTCTGACACTCAAAATGAAACGGAACCCATTAAAAAACCTGTCAGAAAGAAAAAAGCCTCCAAGAAAAAGGTTGTTAGAAAAAAAACATCAAAACTTAATTTGGTTGAAAAAGACGAACCAAGTACAGATGAGATAATGTCTGACGAGAATATCTCTCAAGTCGATCTTGCTAGAGCATTAATTGAAAGCAAAGATGTTAGTAAAGCAAAGGAACTTTTAGTTAAGATTGTTGACTCTGGAACTGAACAAGAAAAACATGAAGCAAGATTACTTTATTTAAACCTTGATGACAGGTAAAGTAATTCTCTATATAGTTTGTGGAAAATGAAAATTGCTCTTTGTATTGAATACAATGGTTCAAATTATTTTGGTTGGCAAGCACAAACAAAAAAATCAAAAAAAACAATTCAATATTATGTCGATTTAGCTATATCTAAAATTTCCAATGAAAAAATTAGTACAGTATGTGCAGGTCGAACCGACACAGGAGTACATGCAATTAATCAAATAATACATTTCAATACATTAAGTAAACGAAAAGATGAAAGTTGGATTAATGGAATTAACTCATTACTACCAAATGATATAAGAGTAAAAAAGATTTTTCATGTTGATGAATCATTTCATGCAAGGTACAGTGCGACTTCTAGGAAGTATAGATATGTTATTTATAATGATTTCTTATTACCACCATTTATTAATGACTTAGTTTTGCATTATAAAAAAAAGCTAGATATTGTTAATATAAAAAGATCAATAAAATTCCTTTTAGGAAAACAAGATTTTAGTTCATTTAGATCATCACGTTGTCAATCTAGCTCTCCAATAAAAACAATTAAAGAAGTGAAAATAGAAGTAATAAAAAAATTTATAATTATTGATATTATGGCAGATAGTTTTCTGTATCATATGGTAAGAAATATAGTTGGGACCTTATTGGATATTGGTATTCATAAATTTAAACCAATTCATATCAAGCATTTGATCTCAATTAAAGACAGATCAAAAGCAAGTAAAATGATTTCATCATCTGGACTATATTTATTTAATGTCAATTATTCCAAAAAATATAAAATCAACACAAATAACAAAGATTTTTATCTATGTTAATATATGTATATGAATTCAGTAAAAATTAAATTATGTGGCATAACAAACACAGAAGACGCCAAATTGATTGTGGATTTAGACTTTGACTTTATTGGATTAATCTTTGTTGAATCTAGTCCAAGATATGTTTCATTATCTGTAGCTAAAGAAATATATAGCATCTGCAAAGGTAGAAAAAAAATTGTTGGTATATTCCAGAATCAAAATATTGATTTTATAAATAATATTGTAAAAAGTATTAAATTAGATTTTTTACAATTTCATGGAAATGAAGATATTTCTATTTGTGAAAATTTTTCCCTACCTTATATCAAGACAATATCAGTCAATCAGAATGGATCTTTATCTCATAATATTCATGATTATAATTCATCAAATGCATTATTATTTGACACAAAAATTGATAATCAATCGGGTGGAACAGGAAAAACTTTTGATTGGGAATTACTTCATAAGAATGAAGGTTTTCACCTTTTTGCTAAAACAAACCCCTTTTTTATTAGCGGAGGATTGAACCCTGATAATGTTTCTAAACTTATATTGAACTATAAACCATGGGGAATAGATGTTAGTAGTGGATTAGAATATAATGCTGGCAAAAAGGACATCACTTTAGTGAAAAAATTTTTAGAAAATGTAAGAATAGCAGAAAATTCTTGTGAAAAAGATTAATTATAATAAATTTCCAGATAAACAGGGTCGTTTCGATAAGTACGGAGGGATGTATGTATCTGAAACATTGATACATCCATTAAAAGAATTAGAGCAAGCTTACTTTAAAACTGCTAAATCATCAAATTTTAAAAAATTATATAATAAAGAGTTACTTCATTATGTAGGTAGACCTACTCCTATTTATTATGCATCATCAATTAGTAAGTTATTGGGCTCATGCAAAATATATCTAAAAAGAGAAGATTTAAATCATACCGGTGCACATAAAATTAATAATGCTTTAGGACAAGCTTTATTAGCTAAAAAGATGGGTAAAACTAGAATTATCGCGGAAACAGGCGCGGGTCAACATGGTGTAGCTGCTGCCACTGCATGTGCTAGATTTAATTTGAAATGTGTTGTTTACATGGGCGCTGAAGACATTAAGAGGCAAAGTGTAAATGTTTATAGAATGAAACTTTTAGGAGCTAATGTTATACCGGTTAATTCTGGATCAAAAACTTTAAAAGATGCATTAAATGAAGCTCTTCGTGATTGGGTTACAAATGTAGATAATACTCATTATATTATTGGTTCAGTTGCCGGCCCCCATCCTTATCCAATGATAGTGAGAGATTTTCAATCAGTTATTGGTATTGAATCAAAAAAACAAATGAAAGCGACTTATAAAAAACTTCCAGATATATTAATTGCATGTGTTGGAGGCGGTTCTAATGCAATTGGATTATTTTATCCGTTTCTAAACGATAAGGTAGAAATTATTGGTGTAGAAGCAGGAGGTTTTGGAATTTCAACCGGTAAACATGCAGCGCCGCTAAATGATGGTAAACCTGGTGTCTTACATGGTAACAGAACATATATTATGGAAAATACTGATGGACAAATATCTGAAACCCATTCAATTTCTGCTGGATTAGATTATCCAGGAGTAGGCCCTGAGCATTCATGGTTAAAAGATTCCAAAAGAGTAAAGTACGTTAGTGTGACAGATAAAGAAGCTGTGGATGCTTTTCAAATTCTAACAGAAAGAGAAGGCATTATACCAGCATTAGAATCGGCGCATGCTTTAGCTTATGCCTTTAAATTAGCTAAGAAAAGAAAAAATAAAAGCATCCTTGTTAACTTATCTGGAAGAGGTGATAAAGATATAGATACAATTTCTTCATTAAAGCAAATAAAAATATGACTAGAATTACAGACACTTTTCTTGCAAATAAGAAAATGGGAACTACAACATTCATAACGTATACTGTTTGTGGAGATCCAAATATGAAATCCTCACTTAATATTCTTGATGCTTTAGTAGAGTCAGGGGTAGATATTATAGAATTAGGGGTTCCATTTAGTGATCCTATTGCCGATGGACCTGTTATTCAAAGAGCAGTTGAAAGAACTCTAAAAAATAAAGTTTCTCTATATAAAACTCTAAACCTTGTTCGCTTATTTAGAAAAAAAAATAAAGATACACCAATTGTTTTAATGGGTTATATGAATCCCATTGAAAAAATGGGTTATAGACGATTTTCTACAATGGCTAATCAAGCCGGAATAGATGGTGTATTAGTTGTTGACTTACCACCAGAAGAATCAGAAAAATTAACTAATAGTTTAAAAAAGAATAATATAGATCAAATTTTTTTAGCTTCACCAACAACTGATGATTTGAGATTGAAGAAAATTGTACGACAATCGAGCGGCTATGTTTATTATGTTTCTCTAAAAGGTATTACTGGATCCAAAATCAGTAATATTAAAATGGTAAAAAACATGGTTGGCAAAATTAAAAAATTTTCCAATTTGGATATACCTGTGGCAGTTGGTTTTGGTATAAAAAATGCAGAATCAGCCAAGAGAATTAGTACTTTTTCAGATGGTATAATTATAGGAAGTTCTATAGTAGAATTAATAGAAAAACACCATAATACGAGTACTATTATGATAAAAAAAATAAAATCTTTTACTAATCGGATTAGAAGAGTATTAAATAAAAAATGAGTTGGCTTGATAAAATATTACCATCTAGAATAAGAGCATCAAAAAAGAAACAATCCTCCGTTCCTGAAGGACTTTGGCATAAATGTTCTAATTGTGAAGCTGTAATATATAGAGCTGAATATGAAAAAAATTTCAACATATGCCCTAAATGCAATCATCATGGAAGAATATCTGCTAGAAAAAGAATTGATATTTTTTTGGATAAAAATAATAGAGAAGAGTTATTTGTTAATATTTTACCCAAAGATGTTTTAAATTTTAAAGATAAAGAAAAATATAAAGATAAACTTTCTACCACTCAAGAAAAAACAGGAGAAAAAGATGCGTTAGTAGCATTCAAAGGAAACCTAAAAAATATGCCTGTTATAGTTTGTTGCTTTGAATATTCTTTTTTTGGAGGTTCAATGGGTTCAGTTGTTGGTGAAAAATTTAGTCGATCAGCTAAATTATGTGTAGAAACAAAATCACCTTTAATATGTTTTTCAGCAAGCGGTGGAGCTAGAATGCAAGAATCTCTTTTTTCATTATTTCAAATGGCAAAAACAAGTTCTGCTCTCAATGAACTAGCATCTAAACAGTTACCATTTATTTCTGTGTTAACTGATCCTACAATGGGGGGAGTTTCTGCAAGCTTAGCTATGCTAGGTGATATTAATATAGCAGAACCTAATGCTTTAATTGGTTTTGCAGGTCCTAGAGTAATCGAACAAACAGTTGGCGAAAAACTACCTGAAGGATTTCAAAAAAGTGAATTTTTAAAAAAGCATGGCTCTATCGATATTATTGCTAATAGAATGGAACATCGATCAATTATTTCTAATATTTTGAATACTTTTACGCAAAATTAATATGTATGAATAAGAATTTTAAATCTCTTGATGATTGGTTGGAGTGGCAACAAACTCTACATCCGAAAAATATAGATTTTAAACTAGAAAGAATAAAAGCGGTATACAAAAAACTTCAACTTAAAAAAATTGCTCAAAAAATTATCATAATTGCTGGAACTAATGGAAAAGGCTCTACTGCATCGATGCTTGAAAGTATCTTACATGAGAATCAATTAAAAGTTGGCGTTTTCACTTCTCCACATATACTTAGTTATAACGAAAGAATTAAAATTAATAAACAACATGTACACGATGATGAAATTATAGAGGCATTTAACCAAATTAATGAAAAAAGAGGAAATATTACACTTACATATTTTGAATTTGCTACATTAACAGCCTTTTATTTATTTAATAAATCCAATTTAGATTATGCTGTATTAGAAGTTGGTTTAGGAGGTAGATTAGACGCTACAAATATTATTGATTCTGATATATCTATTATAACTTCTATCAGTATAGATCATACTGAGTATCTGGGTTCAACAATAGATAGTATTGCATTAGAAAAAGCTGGAGTAATGAGACCTTTTTCTTTTAGTATTTATGCGCAAAAAAAACCACCAAAAGTTTTATTTAAATATGCGCAGAATAATAAAACTTACTTTAAATACAATGACAAAGATTTTAACATTAAAATCTATGATGATTTTTGGACATGGAGAAATGATAAATTTAAAATATCTCGTTTACCTATGCTGCCACTAATTGGAAGCTTTCAATATGATCATGCAGGTGCTGTTTTATCATGTTTATCATATATAGAATCAAATTTATTGGAAAACAAACAAAATCTAGTAAATGGCTTTAAGAACTTAGATTTACTTGGTCGGTATCAAATAATTCAAAGCAATCCGGAAATCATTCTTGATGTTGCTCATAATGCTGATGCTGCAAAGAAATTGAATGATAATCTTTCTAATGAAATATCAGGGAAAACACTTGCAGTTTTAGGTGTCCTAAATGATAAAGATGTTTATGAATTAGTTAAACCACTTAAAAAAACTGTAGATCAATGGTTTTGTGGAACTATCAATAGCCACAGAGGTATGAATGCAGATGAAATAAAACATAGATTGTCTACCTTAATAAGTGGTGAATCAATCAATTCATTCACAACTATTTCTAACGCCTATGAGAACGCGATCAAAACCTTAAATCACAATGACAGATTAATTATATATGGTTCTTTTTATACAGTATCTGAAGTTTTAAATCATATAAAATCTAGCACAAATAAGGTAATAAATTTATAATGACTAAGAATTTTTTACTCAAATTAGTGTTATTTTTTTTAATTCCATTGTATTTGTTTGGCAAACCAATCCTTGAATATATTAATCAGTCTGGTCAAATTATATATTCATTAACAATTCCTGAGCCACCTTCTGAGGCTAAAGATAAAGATAATTTTGAGGAGGTGGGTAAAATTGATATTTTAAAAATTCCTAAACCTGAAAGATTAATTTCTCAATCATGGATTATTGTTTTTTCATATAATCAAAATAACGAAGATGATAGAATGATGGAGAGAAAATTGAAAAATTTAGGCTTTGAAATATCTATTCGCCACGATAAAAAGAAGGAAAAGTTTATAACAATTGGCCCTTATGTGGATAAATTAATGGCGATGCAAATTAAAGCCAAAATCAAAAGAACCTTAAAAATACAAGGAAGACTTTTGGAAATAAAAAAATAAATGCCACTATTAGATTTATCCATAATATTTTTTATAATTTTTTGGTCAATATTAGGCTTATTAAGAGGCTTTGCATCCGAATTTATTTCATTTACATGCTGGGCGTTAGCTATATATTTTTCTATTCATTATCATCATATACCTGCTGAATTCATTAATAATTATATTAATGCTTATGGAATTGCAAAAATTTTATCTTTTATCTTTATTTTTGTTGTAACTTTTTTTCTGTCCATGTCATTGAGCTTTATTATTACGCAAATTATAAATGTCTTTGGGATGTCATCTACAAACAAAGTATTTGGTATGTTTTTTGGTTTGCTCAAAGGTAATTTATTTACAATACTAATTATTTATGTAATTGGATATACAGAATTTATATCAACTTTATACTGGGAACAGTCACAGTTCATACCATATTTTGAAGAATTTACAGAAAAATTTCTCAAATCTCATAATTCATTCTTTGATACTTTGCAAATATGACTATAATATAGGCTTATGTGTGGGATTGTTGCGCTTTATGGTATTAACCATGTGGTTCATGATGTATATGAATCACTTACGGTACTGCAACATCGTGGTCAAGATGCATCTGGTATTTTAACAAATCATGGTGGCAAAATAACTCTGCGTAAATCACTTGGATTAGTAAGAGACGGCTTTGAATACAAACACATTGATAGACTTAAAGGACATTTAGGTATTGGACATGTACGTTATCCAACAGCAGGTCACGCTGAAAGTCCATCTGAAGCTCAGCCTTTTTATGTAAATTCTCCATATGGCATCGGATTAGCTCATAATGGTAATCTTATAAACTCTTCAGAACTAAAGGATAATTTATTTTCTGAGGATTTAAGACATATCAATACAAAATCTGATTCTGAAATATTGTTAAATATCCTAGCGCATGAGTTACATCTTCATCGTAAAGAAAAATTTACTCCTGATGATTTATTTTATGCAATTGCAGGCGTCCATAGAAGAGTTAAAGGTGCTTATGCTGTTGTTTGTTTGATAGCTGATCGAGGTATTGCTGCATTTCGTGATCCAAGAGGAATAAGACCATTATGTTTTGGTACGAGAGAAATTGATGGCAAACAAGAAACTATGGTTGCCTCAGAGTCTGTAGCTTTGAATTCAGCTGGATTCACTTTGGTAAGAGATATAAGACCAGGTGAAGCAATTTTTATTGATATCGATGGCAATGTTCACACCAGGCAATGTTGTGAACCACAAGGATACACACCATGTATTTTTGAGTATGTTTATTTTGCTAGACCAGACACAATTTTAGATGGAATATCTGTTTATAGAGCTAGAATGAATATGGGTAAAAATTTAGCAAAGAAAATAACATCATCTTGGCCTCAAAACGATATTGATGTTGTAGTTCCAATACCTGATACAAGTAGAATTTCTGCTTTAGAATTATCTACTTCACTAAATAAACCTTTTAGAGAAGGGTTCATTAAAAATAGATATATTGGAAGAACATTTATCATGCCTGAACAAAATCAGAGAATCAAATCTGTAAAAAGAAAACTTAATGCCATCGCATCAGAGTTTAAAGATAAGAATGTATTATTGGTTGACGATTCAATTGTTAGAGGGACTACATCAAAACAAATTATAGAAATGGCAAGAGATGCAGGTGCAAAAAAAGTATACATGGCGTCTGCAGCACCTCCAGTAAAATTCCCTAATGTATATGGAATAGATATGCCAGCTAGCAATGAATTTGTAGCTGATAAGAGAAATGAAGATGAAATAACAAAATTTATTGGAGCAGATAAATTATTCTATCAAAATTTGGATGATTTGGTCAGCTCTGTCATTGACTCTTCATCACCAATAAAAGACTTTGATGCATCTTGTTTTGATGGTAATTATGTAACTGGTGATGTAACAAAAGAATATCTAAAGCAATTGGATAACTTGAGAAACGATGTATCTAAAAAATTACATAAATTAGAGATGAGTGATGATGTAATAGTATATTAACATGAATTATGACAGCATTATAAAAAACTCTAAATCACATTTACAATCATTCCTTAATGACGAACTAAATAAATTTGTTGTTGTGTTAATTGAAAATCAGAAATTAATACTTGTAAATAATAATTCAATTATATTTAAGGCTGATATTTCGACATCAAAATTTGGTATAGGTAATAAAGAGAATTCATTGATGACGCCTCTTGGAGCTCATGTGATTTGTGATATGATTGGCGACGGAGAATCTATTGGCACAGTATTCAAAGGAAGAAAATTAACCGGTGAAAATATGAATGACTTAGTTATTTCAGATAGCGATCTCGTTACAACTAGAATAATCAGACTAGATGGTTTGGAAGCAAACGTCAATAAAGGTGGCGATGTTGATACATTTTCTAGATATATATATATTCACGGAACTCCCCACGAAGACAAAATAGGGAGGCCAGCTTCTCATGGATGTGTCAGGATGAAAAATATTGAGATAACAGATTTATTTAAATTATTAGATATAGGTACACCGGTACTAATTACTCGTTCTTAGATACCTTGTCAATTAAATCTATTGGTTTATGAATAATATAATCAGCACCCCATTGATTAATATTTATATTTTTGTTAATAAAACCAAAGTTAGCAACAACAGACTTCATGCCTGCTTTTTTAGCTGCAATAATATCTCTTTCATCATCACCAATATATAATGCTTGAGATGGATTTATATTTAACTTAATACAAGCTAATAGGAGTGAATCTGGCTCAGGTTTAGAATTTTCAACCATATCCCCTGTGATTAAGCATTGTACCTTTGTATCCATACGCAATCCTTCTAAAATTTGCTTCACATATTTACTATGTTTATTAGTAACTATTCCCCATTTAATTTGCTTATTCTCAATGTTGATAATTAGATCGTTCATGCCATCTATCAGTTTTGTATTAACAAAACAATTCTCTGAATACTGTTGTAAAAACTCTGCTCTTATTAATGATGAATCTATCGATCTTTGATTAATTGCAGCAGCATATTGAATTATTCCAATAGCACCTTTTGATATATGATATTTTAAGTCCTGACAATCTACTGGATTAAACTTATGATCTAATAAAATTCTATTCAATGCATTACACATATCTACAGAGGTATCAGCAAAAGTACCATCTAAATCAATAAGAATAGCATGTATATTTTTAAACATTTTTTTTTGCATAAATGAAATAATTAATTTTAGTGAATGAAGAAATTCTAAAATCTGAAAGAAATGGATCAAAAATCATTCCATTAATTTCTTTAATTTCACAATTATTTTTTTCAAAAATACGACATAATTCTGATGGTTTGATAAATTTTTTATACTGATGAGTGCCCTTCGGAATTATATTGAAAATATATTCTGCTAAAATTTTAGCAAAAACAAAAGATTGAATATTTCTATTAATAGTAGAAATAAAAATATTAGTATTTTCTTTTGATAATGAACTAATCTTTTTTATTAATTGATTAGGGCTTGAAACATGTTCAACTAATTCAAAACATACAATACAATCAAATTTATATTTATCTTCTAAATCATCAATACTTCCACATTGGTAATCTATTTTTAAATTATTTTCTTTAGCGTGTTTTTTTGCTATATCTATAGTTTTTTTTGATGCATCAATTGCTGTTACGATAGCACCTTCTTTCGCTAATTCTTCTGCAAGTAAGCCACCACCACAACCAATATCCAAAATCTTTTTACCTTTAATATCATATCGTTCCATAATATATTTTAATCTTAATGGATTTAATTTATGTAGAACTCTATATGCTCCCTTTTTGTTCCACCACTCGAATGCATTCTTATCAAAATTTTCTATTTCTTTTTCATCAATATTCATAAGGCATTAGATTCCTCAGATTGTCTACCATAACATAATATCAATTAACTTTTATTATGAAAATTTTTCTGTTTATATACATAGAATTTTTAGAATTTCTTCTGAAATTGCTTACATGCCTTTTTTTGGATAGATATAATTTATATCGTATAAAGTACGGGTTTATGCTAAAATACTCATTTATCAATACTTTTGGAACTTTAAACTGGTATGCCAGAAAATCAAGATATTCGTCTAAAAACTGAAATGGAGCAATCATATCTAGATTACGCTATGAGTGTGATCGTAGGGAGAGCTTTGCCGGATGTCCGTGATGGATTAAAACCAGTTCATAGAAGAGTTTTATATTCTATGCATGAGCTTAATAATGGTTGGAATAAATCTTATAAAAAATCTGCGAGAATAGTAGGCGATGTAATTGGTAAATATCACCCACATGGGGATACAGCTGTTTATGATACTATAGTTCGCTTAGCTCAGTCATTTTCAATGAGACATCCTTTGATAGATGGGCAGGGTAATTTTGGTTCAGTGGACGGAGATTCTCCAGCTGCTATGAGATACACAGAAGTCAGAATGGCGAAATTATCTCATGAACTTCTCCAAGACATAGAAAAAAACACAGTTGAATTTAATCCAAATTATGATGGTTCTGAAAACGAACCAACAGTTTTACCAACTAGAGTTCCTAATCTTTTAGTGAATGGGTCGGCTGGGATTGCTGTGGGTTATGCGACAAATATTCCTCCTCATAATTTAATAGAGGTAGTTGATTGTGCCATAGCAATTATTGATAATCCAGAACTTGCAAGTCCAGATAAACTTTCTGAACTTAAAGAGAAATGTGGTCTTCAAGGTCCAGATTTTCCAACTGGTGGTGAGATTAAAGATGATGGGGGGATTGATAATGCACTTAAAACAGGCAGGGGTTCTTTTAAAATAAGGGCTAAATATAATATAGAAAATAAAAATGATAAGACATCCATCATTGTAACTGAATTACCATATCAAGTGAATAAAGCTAAACTCATAGAAAACATTGCACAACTTGTTAAAGATAAAAAAATTAATCAAATTAGTCAGTTAAGAGATGAATCAGATAAAGATGGAATGAGACTTGTAATAGAACTAAAACGTGGCGAACAGCACGATGTTTTATTAAGCACATTATATAAACATACCAATATGCAAACATCATATTCCGCCAACATGGTTTGTTTAGTCGATGGTGAACCACTAACACTTGGGTTTGGATCTATATTATCAGAGTTTGTTAAACATAGAAGAGCAGTAGTAACCAAAAGAACACTGTTTGATTTAAATAAAACAAAAAATAAAGCACATTTATTAGAAGGTCTTGGAATTGCTCTTGTTAATGTAGATGAGGTTATAGCTCTAATCAAAAAAGCTAAAAGTATACAAGATGCCAAAGAAAAATTAATGAAAAAAAATTGGGTTCCTGGTCAATTGATAAAATTTTTAGGTATCGCAGATAAACAAACAGAAAATTTTATAAAAACTGATACCAATTATGGATTGGCAAAAGATCATTATAAGTTATCGCCAATGCAGGCACAGGCAATATTAGATTTAAGATTACAAAAACTTACTAATTTAGAACAAGAGAAAATTTTCAATGACTATGAAAATTCAATTTCAGACATTAAGAAATTCATTAAAATTCTTTCTAGCTCAACTGAACTAGATAATGAAATAAAAAATGAATTAAAACATATAAAAGATGAGTATGGAGAACCACGTAGATCTGTAGTATCTACAGATGAAGGTGAATTAAAAAAAGAAGATCTTATAAAAAAGGAAGAAGTAATTGTAGTACTTACAAAAGCTGATTATGTGAAAAGACTTCCTGTTGTTGGTTTTAAAAGCCAGAGAAGAGGTGGGAGAGGAATTAATGCCACTAAATTTAAAGATGGTGACGAAACAAAGTTAATTTGCCAGGCTCACACTCATGACGTGTTACTTTGTTTTTCAACTATCGGTAAAGTTTATGCTATTAGAGTTTTTGATTTACCAGATCCCAGTAGACAAGCCAGAGGAAGACCGATTAACAATGTTTTACCGTTGGCAAACAATGAATATATAAGTACATTTGTGGTGATAAAATCATTTAATGAATCAGGATACCTATTTTTATCAACAAAAAGTGGGATGGTTAATAAAATATCACTAGATTTATTTAAAAAGATTAGAAATAGTGGATTGAAAGCTATTTTACTGAAAAGTGGAGACGAACTTTTGGGTGCAACTCATACAACTGGAGAATCAGAAATAATGTTAGTTGGTGATAGCGGAAAAGTTATAAAATTTTCTGAAAAAGATATAAGGGTGAGATTTAGAGGTACACAAGGCGTCAAGGGTATAAATCTAACTAAGAAATCAAGATTAGTCTCATTATTAAAACCAAAATCAGGACAGATTGTTACAGTTACTGAAAATGGTTATGGAAATAGAGTAGACGCATCAAATTATAATTTACAAAAAAGAGGCGGGCAGGGTGTAATAGGTATAAAGACATCCAAAAGAAATGGAAAGGTAATTGGAGCTGTACATGTTGATAAAAAAGATAATATTATTTTAATAACAAACAAAGGCAAAACTATTAAAATTTGCGTCGATGATTTATCTATTATTGGCAGAAATACTCAAGGTGTAAGATTACAAGTTCTACAAGATGATGAAAAATTAGTTGCTTTATCAAAAGAGAACATAAACGAAGATATATTATGAAAAATAAATTAAAGCAACTCAGAGAGAAAATAGACTTAATTGATAAGAAAATATTATCAAATCTAAACAAAAGAGCTAATTTAGCTAAAGAAATAGCCAAAGTTAAATTATCATCTGATGAGAATCTATTTAGACCAGAAAGAGAAACGCAGATATTAAATAATTTAATAAAATCAAATCAAGGTCCAATGGGAAAGGAGCATCTAATATCGATTTATAAAGAAATTATTTCATCATGTTTGTCTTTAGAAACAAGAATAAAAGTATCTTGTTTGGGTCCTAAAGGTTCATTTAGCAACGCTGCCACAACAAGGTTTTTTGGCACTAATATACAGACAACATATGTATCCTCAATTGATGAAATTTTTGATAATGTTTTACTAAATATGTCTGATTATGGGGTAATACCTGTTGAAAATTCCAATCAAGGTACTATCAATCAAAATTTAGATTTATTAATAGCTAAGCCTATAACTATATGCGGAGAGATCAATATTGCCATTAATCATTGTTTGTTATCAAAATCTTCTAATATTGATTCAATTAAAACTATATATGCGCATGAACAATCATTTATGCAATGTAGAAATTGGTTGAAAAAAAATTTATCTACTTGTGAAATAATCAATGTTGCAAGTAATTCTGAAGCTGCAAAAAAAGCAACTAGAAGTATAAAATCTGCCGCTATAGCTAGTAAGGTCTGTGCATCAGAATATCAATTACATGTCCTGAGAAAAAATATACATGACAATCCTAATAACATTACAAGATTTATAATCATAGGAAATAAACCTGTAGCAATGTCTGGTATAGACAAAACATCAATAATTGTCTCAGCAAGTAATACAGCTGGATCTTTACATTCTTTACTTGATCCGTTAACAAAAAATAAAATTAGTATGACCAAAATAGAGTCTATACCAACTAAAGTTAATAATTGGGAATATATGTTTTTTATAGATATTGAAGGACATATTTCGCAACCAAAAGTAAAAAAGGCTCTGGAAGCTATTAAAAGAAAATCTTCTTTTTATAAACATTTAGGTTCTTACCCAAAAAGTATTTGAGATACATATGTCAAATAGAACATCAATATTTAGCTATAAACCTGGGCAAAGCATAGAATATGTAAAGTCTAAGTATAAAATTAAAAATGTTATTAAATTAGCATCGAATGAAAATCCATATGGTTCAAGTAAACAAGTTATCTTAAATGTAAAAAAAGTTATTAAAGACATTTATAGATACCCAGATAGTCATTCGAAAATATTAAAAAATTCTTTAGTTAATATATTGTCTCATAATAGTATAAATGAGAATAATCTATTAATAGGTAATGGTTCTAATGAAATATTAGAGTTTATCGCACGAGCTTTTTTGAATAATCAATCTGAGGTGATTTTTTCTAAACATTCATTTTTGGTATATAAAATTATTTCAACTTTATCTAATGCTAAGATAATAGAAACAAAACCCAGACAAAATAAATACGATCAATATTTAGGTACTGATTTAGAAAGCATTATGGAAAAAATTAGCAGTAAAACCAAAGTCATATTCATTGCCAATCCAAATAACCCTACTGGAACAATCATTGATATTACTGACATTAGAAACTTTTTAAAAAATATTCCAAAACATATTATTGTTGTGATTGATGAAGCATATTACGAATATTCATCATATCTTAATAAAACAAGTGCAGTAAATCTTATACGGAAATTTCCAAATGTTATTGTAACACGAACATTTTCAAAAATTTATGGACTTGCTGGTCTACGTATTGGCTATGGGATTTCATCACAAAAAAATATACGAACATTAACTTCGCACAGACAACCATTCAACATTAATATTGCTGCGCAATATTTAGCTAATGTTGCATTGGATGATCAAGATCATGTTAAATATTGTCTTAAGAAAAATTTAGATGGTATGAATTATATAATCTCAACTTTTGAGAAGTTAGGAATAGATTATTTAAGTCCATATGGAAACTTTATAACCTTAAATTTAGGAAAAAAAACTAAATCACTTTATAATAAATTAATCTCAAAAGGTATCATTTTACGACCTCTAGAAAATTATAATTTGAGTAATTACTTAAGAATGACCATAGGTACAAGTTCTGAGAATGATAGATTTGTTGATGTATTTTCCAAATTACTTAATAAAAAATAATGTTTAAAAATATTTATATATATGGACTTGGTATGATGGGTGGTTCTATAGCATCATCTATAAAAAATAATAATGTTACAGATAATATTATTGGATATGATATTAATCCAAATACATTACGATATTCGATGAAAAATAAATTCATTGACGAAGTTGATGACAATAATTTTTTAAAACTTAAGAAATCTGATTTTATAATTATATGTACACCATTGAGTGCATACAATGATATTTTTAAAATTATTAAGAAATATTCTCCGCTAAAGTGTTTAATAACTGATATTGGTAGTACTAAAGTTGAAGTTACTGATACTGCAAAAAAAATATTTAAGAATACCGATAGAATATTTATTGGCTCACATCCACTTGCTGGAAAAGAAAAAAGTGGCATAAAATATGCTAATAAAGATTTATTTACGGGAGCCAGAGTTATTGTAACTTTTGAAAATAATAATAAATCTAAAATAGTCAAAAACTTTTGGAGTAATCTAGGAGCTAAAATTTCAATAATGAGTCCAAAGACTCATGATTTGATAGTTTCCAAAACTAGTCATGTTCCACATTTACTATCTTACGCCTTAGTTAATACAATATTAAAAGAAAAAAATATTAAAAACTTAAATGATTTTACTGGAGGAGGTTTTAAAGATTTTGCTAGAATAGCATTAAGCGATCCATTAATGTGGAAAGATATATCCTCTACTAATAAAAAAAATATAATAAAATCACTAGATGTTTTATCAAATGAATTTAAATTGCTTAAATCAATGATTAATAAGAAAAATTTTAAATCATTGCATAGATACTTTAAAAATATTAAAGATAAGTTATCATAAATAATGATGGATCATTCTCACAGCATATCAATAAATGATTCAAATAAATTATCAGGTAAAATATTAATTCCTGGAGATAAATCAATCACCCATCGTTCTATAATTTTATCCTCATTGTGTGAGGGCAAAACTAAAATATATAATTATTTAGATTCTGATGATTGTAATCTGACAATTTTAGCAATGAAAAGTTTAGGGGTGAATATAACAAAACATCCTAATTATCTAAGTATCGAAGGGAAAGGACTTAAGTCACTAAAAAAACCAGCAAAAACGATAGACGCTGGCAATTCAGGAACATTAGCAAGATTACTTGTTGGAGTTTTAGCTATGCAACCCTTTAGTTCAAAAATTATAGGGGATAGTTCATTATCTGAAAGACCAATGGAAAGAATAATAGAACCCCTATCACAAATGGGAGCTAATATTATATCTAAAAATGGAACTTTACCTTTAAACATTGAACCATCCAAAAAATTACACAACATAAATTATTTCTTAAAAATTGCTAGCGCTCAGATCAAATCCTGTATTTTGTTAGCTTCATTATATGTTGAAGGTGAAAGTATTATTGAAGAAATTGTTAATACGCGAAACCATACAGAAAATCTTCTGCAACATTTAAATTATGATATGAAAATAAGAAATAAAAAAATTTCTATTATTGGTCAGCAGAAAATGATTGCTAAAGACATATATATACCTTCAGATATTTCATCAGCAGCATTTTTTATTGTTGCAACTTTAATTACAGATAAATCTGAACTAATTTTAAAAAATATAGGATTAAATTATCTTAGAACGGGTATTATTGATGTTCTTATTAAAATGGGTGCACAAATAGAGATTTTAAACGAATCAAATAATGGATATGAATCTTTCGCTGACATAAAAGTAAAATCCTCTAAATTAAAGCCAATTCAATTATCTGGAGAAATAGTTTCAAGATTAATTGATGAATTCCCAATTCTTTTTATTGCATGCTCTATATGTAATGGTGTATCCGAAATTAAAAATATTCAAGAATTGAGATTCAAGGAAAGCGATAGAATTAAATCAATGGAATTAGGATTAAATAAATTAGGAATCAATGTAAAAAGTACAAAAGATTCTATTAAAATTCAAGGAGGTACAATTCAAGGAGGAATAGTAGATAGTTGTAACGATCATAGAGTAGCAATGTCATTTTTAATTGCTGGATTAGTGTCTAAAAAACCTATTACGGTTACAAACACATCTAACATAAATACTTCATTTCCTACTTTCTTTTCTATTCTAAAAGAACAAAATGTAGGTATATACAAAATATGAAAACAGATATACCTATAATTACTATAGATGGACTAAGTGGCTCTGGGAAAACTACTATATCTAAGATGTTATCAGAAAATATGAGATGGAATCTGTTGGATAGTGGAAAATTATATAGGGCAATAGGATATCTTGTAAATCAAGAATCATTGAATATGAATGAAAAATCTCAAGTTAATCTATTAGTAAATAATATAAGATTAAATTCATCTCCTGAAGATACTGAATATAAAATATTTTATATGGACAATAACATTAGTATGCATTTAGAGAATGAAAAAATTGGAATTATTGCTTCTCAAGTTGCTAAATTGGATTATATACGAAACATGTTATTGCCGTTGCAACACTCTAGTTTAAAAGAACCAGGATTAATTGCTAATGGTAGAGATATGGGTACTAAAGTTTTTCCTCAGGCTAAACTGAAATTATTTTTTACTGCCTCTCTAGAAATCAGAGCTCAAAGAAGATTTGAGGAAATGAAGAATGCAGGAAAGAATGTAAATTTATCAGAAATTATTGAATCTCTAAAGGCACGAGATGACAGTGATATTAATCGTGAGGCATCACCTTTAGTTCCTGCAAAAGATGCTCATACAATTGATTCAAGTAATTTAAATATTAAGTCTGTTCTTGATAAAATATATAAATTGTATACTATATCAGAAGCTTAAATAGAAAGAGGAATATAATTTATGGATAGTCAGCAAGAATTTGAAACTTTATTTAAAGATAGTATTAGTAAAGTTGACATGACACCTGGATGTATCATAAAAGCTGAAGTCATAGATATAAAGGATGATTTTGTAATAATCAGCGCTGGACTTAAATCAGAAGCCATAATACCAAAAAACCAATTCATTGATTCTGACGGTAATTTAGAGGTTAAACTAGGGGATAATGTTGAAGTAACATTAGACGCAGTCGAGGATGGTTATGGAGCGACTGTGTTATCCAGAGAGAAAGCAAAAAGAACAAAAGTATGGAAAGAACTTGAAGGCTATCAACAATCTCAAGAAATAATAAAGGGCAAAGTTTGTGGAAAAGTAAAAGGTGGATTTACAGTTGAACTAATGAATGTTAAAGCCTTCTTACCTGGTTCGCTTGTTGATATTCGCCCTTCTAAAGAAACTGATTACCTAGAAGGCAAAACATTAGATTTTAAAATAATTAAGATGGATAAAATTAGAAACAACATCGTTTTATCTAGAAAGGCTGTTTTAATGGATCAAAATATTTCACCCGAAGATATAGCAGAAAAATATACCGAAGGGAAAATTGTTAGCGGATACATTAAGAATTTAACTGATTATGGTGCATTCATAGACCTTGGAGGTATAGATGGATTGCTTCATATAACTGACATATCCTGGAAAAGAATTAATCATCCTAGCGAAATATTAAAGGTTGGAGAAGAAATTGAAGTTGTTGTTCTAAAGTATGATACAGAAAAAAATCGGGTCAGCCTAGGGATGAAGCAATTGGGTGAAGATCCTTGGGATAAAGTCTCGAAACAATTTGAACTTGATTCTAAATATAAAGGCAAAGTAGTAAATATTGCTGACTACGGTGTATTTGTAAATTTGGGTGACAATATAGAAGGACTGATAAGAACATCCGAATTAGACTGGACCAATAAAAATGTAAATCCCAACAAAATATTATCTATAGGTGATGAAGTTGAAATTCTTGTAACAGAAATTGATAATGAGAAAAGAAGAATCTCTTTGAGCTATAAACAATGTCTAGAAAATCCTTGGGTTCAATTTGCAGAAAAACATAAAAAAGGAGATAAAATAGTTAGTGATATAAAATCTGTTACAGACTTTGGGATCTTTATTGGTCTAGAAGGTAACATTGATGGCTTAATACATATTACAGATGTTGATGATGGAAATAATCAAGAAGAAATTTTGAGAAGCTATAAGAAAGGTGATGAAGTAGAAACAGTTATATTATCTATAGATGCTGATAGAGAAAGAGTTTCTCTTGGAATAAAACAACTGGCTGATGAAAAATTTCAAGAAACTATTGATAAATATAAAATTAATGATGAATTAAAATGCGCTATAACAAATGTATCTGAAGACGGTATTACTTTAAAAGTTGATAAACTAAATATTGGTATATTAAAGCTGACACAGAAAGAATTAAAAGATGCTTTGGAGAAAGATTTATATAAAAAACAAGATGAAATTTCATGTTCAATCAAATCTTTTGACAAAAAAAATAAAAAAATAGTTTTACTAAAAAAGTAGATGATCTTAAATAAATCAGAATTGATATCTAATCTATCTAAAAAACATAAAACATATAATAAATCAGATGTTGAATTTTCTGTTAGAAAAATACTGGATTATATGTCAAAGTCATTGTATTCAGGCGAAAGAATTGAGATTAGAGGTTTTGGAACATTTTCACTTCATGAACATAATTCAAGAACAGCTAGAAACCCCAAGACAGGGGAATCAGTTGCACTACAGAAAAGATTTACAGTGCATTTTAAGCCTAGCAAAGAACTAAAAAAAAGAGTAAATAATAAAAATTAACCTCTTCTCATCTGCTTCATATATATTACAATAAGATATTATTATGTTTAGGTTTTTAATATTTATCTTAACAATTGCTATTATTGGTGTATCTGTAACAATATCCACTCTGAATATTAACGATGTCCATATAAATCTTCACTTTATTACCTATACCGCTCCATTGCCATTTTTTTTACTAATTAGTTTTTTTGTTGGATGTCTATTAACTCTGTTATTCTTTCTATCAGCATATGTTAAACATAAACATGAAAATATAAATTTAAAAAAGAGCAATAAAATTAAAGAAGATGAAATTGATAATCTGAGGAAAAGCCCACTCAGAGAAGATAGATAATGTCAGATATAATAATTGTACTCTTAGTAATATTTTTATTATCAATAGGATATATATTTCGGAAGCCGGAAATCAAAAAAACAAAAACTGTATTCAATGCGGAATATTACAGAGGCTTAAATTACTTATTGAGTAATGAGGAAGATAAGGCTCTTAAGATATTTACAGCTTTAATTGAAGTCGATAGTTCCACCATTGAAACTCACTTGGCTTTAGGAGGATTATATAGGAGAAGAGGTGAATTTGATAAAGCCATATTAATTCATCAAAATTTATTATCAAGACCTACATTAGAACAAGAATTAAAGAACCAGGCGAATTATGAATTAGCAAGAGATTTCTTTTCTGCAGGCCTATATGACAGATCTGAAAAAATTTTCAAAGATTTGTCAGAAAATAAAACTTACAGACAATCGTCGCTTGAATATCTTTTGTTAATTTATGAATTAATGAAAGATTGGGACAAAGCTATTGATTTTGCGAAGAGCTTAGGTGTTGAAAAATATAACGGTACATCGGTAGATGCTCTAGTTGCACAGTATCATTGTGAGAAATCAGACATGTATTTATCTGCAAGTGAAATTGATAGGGCAATCGCTATTTCAAAAAAAGCATTGAAAATAAATCCGAAATGTATAAGAGCAAATATACAACTTGCTGAAAATAATATAAATAATGATATGCAATTATCTATCGAATATTACCTAGAAATAATCCAACAAGATATAAGGTTTGGTTTTTTTGTTATTACAAAAATCCTTGATATCGCTAAAAAACTAGATGATCAAAACTTCACAAATAATATTATAGATAAAATCACACAAAATACTCAACTAGGCTTTTTACCAGAAATCTATATATACTTACATCATCAAAATAATCAAGAATCTGCAGAATTTTATGCAAGCAAATATGATAAGCATAATGATGTAAATAGATTTATTGTTAGTTTAACTAAAATGCAACTTCTGTCATCTGATGAAGAGACTCCGTTAACATCAAAAATTTCTGAATCATTTAATCAATTAAGCACAAATCATCTAGGATATATTTGTTCCAATTGTGGCTATAAATCTAAAACTTTAAATTGGAATTGTCCGAGTTGTAATAAATGGGAATCAATTGTTCCAAATTCATTAATTGATATACTAGACAATAAAAGTGAGACGATAAATGTATGACAAGAATATAATAGTTGCTCTTGATTATGATGATGAAAAAAGGATATATGATTTATGTAATCAAATTGATCCATCGTTATGTAGAGTCAAAATTGGGAAACAAGCTTTCACAAAATTTGGACCTAAATTAGTAGAAAATCTTCATACAAAAAAATTTGAAATTTTCTTAGATTTAAAATTTCATGATATTCCCACTACTGTGTATAAAGCTTGTGTTGAAGCATTTAGTTTAGGAATATGGATGCTCAATGTACATCTTTTAGGCGGTAATGAAATGGTTCATTCTGCAAGACAGGCACGAGATGAAATTAATATTGCAGCGAAGATTATTGGCGTGACACTGCTTACCAGCACTACTGATGAAAATCTCAAGAATATAGGTTTGAAAGAAAGATCTGATATAGTTAAAGGATTAGCAATGATTGCATCAAAATCCAATATAGATGGGGTTGTGTGCACTCCAAAAGATATCAAAATAATAAGAGAAATTAACAAAAAATTATTATTTGTTACACCAGGAATAAGACTAGACGCTAATAAAAATGAACATACACAGGTCTATAGTCCACGAGACGCCATTAAATTGGGAGCAGATTATATTGTTATTGGTAGGCCAATCACTGAAGCAAAAAACCCGAAAGATATATTACAAAATATTATTAAAACAATTAATGAAATTTCCAATCAAAATATATCAACAAAAGAAGGACTAGATAGTCAATAAATCCAAGTAATCTTGTTTATGAGAAAGTTTAGCACCGTATTGTTCTATAATTTTTCCAGAACAATGGTTCGCAAATTTCAAAGCATTTAATACATTATTATCTTTCTCTCTACTGTAAATAAAAGATGCGAGAAACATATCACCTGCTCCAGTTAAATCAACAGGATTAGCTTTTATTGCTTCAACATTCACAGTTCCATGCGTATCAGAGAAGAGAGATCCTTTTTCGCCCAATGTTATAATTATTTCGTTAGAATATTTTTTTAAGAAATTTACTGCATCAGATAAATTATCTGTTTTTGAAATATTGTATGCTTCATTTTCATTACAAAAAACCATATCAAGGTGTTGATCCATCAACATTATAATATTTTCGTGAAAGAACTTAACTATATTTGGATCAGACAAGGTTAATATTTTTTTTGTTTTCAATGCTGATGCTTTTTCAAATGCATGTTTAGCCACATCAGTAGTTGTAGTTGATGATACTAAATAACCTTCAACTAATACATACTTGGAATTTTTTATCATCTCTGTTGAAATATCTTCATGTCTCAAATCTGCAGACGATCCCAAGTAGGTATACATTGTTCTTTCATTATCATCAGTAATCAATACTAAACATTCTCCTGTCTCATACATGTTAGATTTTATGATTTTAGTATTTACGCCAATTTTCTCTAGTGATTTAATAAAAATGTTACCAGATTTATCATCAGTAACTTTACCTGAAAAAGCTACATTAAGATTTAATTGCGCGAGCGTATATATAGAATTTGCAACAGAACCACCTGGCATAACTTTGATATCTTTAAATTTATTTTTAATTTCTGAATGTATTCTAATATGATTTTCTCTATCATTTAGCTCCATACATCCTTTTGTTAAATTAATTTCATTCAGAAAGTCTTCTGATACTCTGTATTCGTAATCTAATAAGGCGTTTCCAATTGCATATATAATTGAATTTTTCATAATCTCATACCACTGATCGGACTCGAACCGATACTTTCTTGCGAAAAAGGGATTTTGAGTCCCTCGTGTCTACCAATTCCACCACAGTGGCTCTTATTGATTTTTTTCTTTAGCTTCTTTAGCTAATTTTGCCATCTCAGGTGTGTATGCTTCACCTTGCCATAACATATCATATACGATCTCTTCATTACCATTTTCACATACATCAATTACTTTTTGAAAAAGTGGTTGAAAGCTATCGCTTTTATGTGAATTTTCATGATCTTCATAAGAATTCCAAAATGTAATAATCAAAGCTTCTCTATCCTTAAACTCGCTATCTAATGCTTTTCCTCTATCACTGCCTTCATTGGAGATTTGACCACTATTTAAGACAACCATTCCCCCTAGAAACCCTGTTTCAGAATGATAAGTTTTAACATTTTCACACATTAGAGCCACTCTTTCTTGTAAATCATCTATATTAAATTCTTTCTTGAGTATAACTCTATTGATAGTTACTATTCCGCCGTGTGGAAAATTATTAATGAGTGCCATTCATCAATTAATATCAAATTTCTTTTTGAAATGCAAACATTGTATTTTATAATTTTTATACCATGTCAAGCTTGTCCATAAATAAATTCGATTATAAACTTTCATCCAAATTGATTGCCAATAAACCAATTCCATTAAGACAAAATTCTAAATTACTATATTTAAATACAAAGGAGAAAACTCTCGAAGAGGGTAAATTCAAAGATATATGCTCATATATGCAAAAGGGAGATATATTGATTTTAAATAACACTAAAGTTATACCAGGAAGGATGATTCTTAAAAAAGAGACAGGAGGAAAACTGGAAATCTTATATTCTAGAATAATTTCTAAAGATACATTTGAAGCTATATATACATCATCGAGACCACCAAAAGTAGATACTAAATTATTTTATACTAATAGCAAATTTTTTATTATTCTTAAGGTTACAAACAACATACTTCTTTTGAAGAAAAATACAATCAAATCTATTATTTCCATAATGAAAAAATATGGTAAGACACCTTTACCAAAATATATAAAACGATCTGCAAATATTCATGATCAGCGACGTTATCAAACTGTTTACGCTAAAAAGGAAGGATCAATTGCAGCGCCTACTGCTGGCCTTCATTTTACTAGATCATTATTATCTAATTTAAAAAAAAATGGTGTAATTGTAGAATACATTACATTACATATTTCTTATAATACATTCAAACCAATAAAACATGAGAATTATACCAGACATAATTTAGGATCAGAATATTGCATGATCAACAAATCATTGATTAATAAAATTAAAACAGCAAAAGAAAAAAACAAAAAGATTATTGCTGTCGGAACAACGGTAGCTAGAACATTAGAAGGCTGTGCGTCACTAAATATATCTTCTAGTTTTTCAGGATACATAGATTTATTTATTAAACCAGGATATAAATTCAAGGTTATTAATCATTTAATAACTAATTTTCATTTACCCAAATCTACATTATTACTTTTGGTTTGTGCTTTTGCAGGTAAAAAAAATATTTTCATGGCTTATAAACATGCAATGAAACATAATTATAGATTTTATAGTTATGGTGATTGTATGTTCATCAATAATCAATCATGAAATTTGAGATTACAAATGAAAATAACAATGCGAGAAATGGGAAACTGTCCTTAGAACATGGAAATGTAGATACACCATCTTTTATGACAATAGGTACTTATGGCTCTGTTAAAACATTAGATTTAAATGATATTACAAATACTGGATCTCAAATTATACTTTGTAATGCATTCCATCTTCTTTTAAGACCTGGATTAGAAATTATAGAAAAATTTGATGGACTTCATAATTTTATGAATTGGTCTAAACCAATCCTTACTGACTCTGGAGGTTATCAAGTGTTTAGTCTAGCTAAAATAAATAAATTAAAAAATGATGGAGTAGAATTTATCTCGCCAGTTGATGGTAACAAAATTCTTATAACACCAGAAAAATCAATTGAAACACAAATTATTTTGGGTAGTGATATTATGATGTGTTTTGATGATTGCACCCCGTATCCATCTAATAGAGATGATACACAAAGCTCTATGGAACTATCAATCCGGTGGGCAGAGCTATCTAAAAAGGCTAATAGAAGCGCACAACCTTTATTTGGAATTGTTCAAGGCGGCATGTTCCCCGATCTTAGAGAAAAATCATTATCAGAATTAACAAATATAGATTTTGATGGCTATGCAATTGGAGGATTGTCAGTTGGCGAACCAAAAGAAGTTAGAAACGAAATAGTAAGTCATATTGGTCCTAATTTACCTATTGATAAACCTAGATACTTGATGGGAGTTGGAAAACCACTTGATATTATTCACGCAGTCAGAAACGGTATTGATTTATTTGACTGTGTCATTCCTACAAGGAATGCTAGAAATGGTCAGTTATTTACTCATCATGGAATTATAAGAATAAGAAATAATCAATATATTGATGATAAAAAACCTATTGACTCTGAATGTAGATGTTATACATGTTTGAATTATTCACGAGCATACATTAGACATCTTGACAGGTGTAATGATATTTTGGCAGCGAGACTTATGACTATACATAATGTATACTTTTATCAGGATTTTATGAATACAATTCGTGAATATATCAAAATAAATAAACTTGATGATTATATTGAACTATTAGAAAATATTTATTCCTACGAAGGAGATTAATGTGGAAATAATAAGCACGGCACATGCAGCGGCACAACAAGAGCCTTCAGCGTTAGGTTTTTTGTTACCAATATTCATCTTGGTTCTCATGTATTTTATTTTAATTAGACCACAATCTAAAAAAATCAAAGAACATAAACTAATGATTAATGATCTAAAAGTCGGTGATGAAATTGCAACTTCTGGTGGAATTTATGGCAAGATTACAAAAATTAGTGAAACATACATCATATTAAAAATTAGTTCAGATGTTGTTATAACACTTGAAAAGAATTCTGTAGGTAAGATTTTGCCAAAAAAATCATTGGAGCATATTAGATAGATGGAAAACTACCCTAAATGGAAATATATTCTAGTTATTGTCGTGCTAATGTTTTCCGTTATATATTCTTTACCGAATATATATAGCAGTTATCCTTCTCTAGAGATTGTTTCAAAAAATAAGGCAATTAATAAAGAATATATTGAATCTTTGTCAGATGAGTTAACGCAACAAAATATAGAAATTTTAGATCATTCTATAGAAGATAAAAAAGGATTTTTAATATTTTCCAACATAAACGAACAACTTAGAGCTTATGATTATTTTTATAAAAATAATGATTTAAAAGCAACTCTTACGAGCTATTCGTCTGTACCAGAATGGCTGACATCTATAAATGCATATCCAATGTTTCTTGGACTAGATTTAAAAGGAGGGGTGCATTTTCTTTTGCAAATTGATGTCAGTAATATTGAAAAAAATTTACTTTTAGAAATAAAGAATGATGTCAAAAAGTTTTTAATTTTGAAAAAATATAGATATGATTCAATTTATATTATTAAAAATAATGTAAATATTCCAATCCAAAATGTTTCTTCTATTCCTCAAGTTATTAAAGATATTAATGAAGAATTTCCATCTTTAGTTATATCTAAATCAAATAAATCTGAAAATGTTCTATTAATTACTTATGATAACGAATCTTTGTCGCGTGACATTAAGAGTGCATTAGCAAAAAATTTAGCTATATTGAGATCTAGGGTAGATGAATTAGGTGTATCACAACCAGTTATACAGCAACAAGGAAAGGATAGAATTATTGTTCAATTGCCAGGATTGCAAGACTCGACAAGAGCTAAAACTATTTTAGGTTCAACAGCGACATTAGAATTTAGATTAACTAAAGGAGTGCCTGTAGATTGGTTAGAATCAAAGAAAAAAGGTAAATCTATATTAAATAATGCTTTATTATATGAACAAAGGATTGGTGGCCCCATCTTGTTGTCAAGACAGATTATTGTGGGCGGAAAAGATATAAAGGGAGCAAATTCAGGGTTTGATTCTGTAACTAACTCGCCTGCTGTATTTGTTAATCTGAGTGATTATGGTGCATCAAGAATGCTCACTACTACATCCAAGAATGTTGGAAATAGAATGGCTGTAATTTTTGTAGAAAAAAATAAAAATGAAGTGATAAATGTTTCTACAATTAGAGAATCATTTGGGCAAAGATTTCAAATAACTGGTTTAGATTTGGAAGAAGCTAAAGACTTAGCTATTTTATTACGTTCAGGATCGTTAAGCGCACCTATGAGTATTGTTGAAGAGAGAACTGTCGGCCCAACTTTAGGGCAATATAATATTATCTCTGGAAAACAATCTATGTATTTAGGATTATTATTAGTTTGCTTGTTTATGTTTTTATATTATAGATTCTTTGGTTTTGTTTCTATATTAGCCTTGATTGTCAATATTTTATTAATTATTGCAGTACTCTCATTATTTCAAGCAACATTAACTTTACCAGGTATAGCAGGAATTGTTTTAACAGTTGGTATGGCAGTAGATGCCAACGTGCTAATTTATGAAAGAATAAGAGAAGAACTATTAAATGGCAATTCACCAAACGCTAGTATTTATACTGGATATAAGAAAGCTTTTTCAACAATATCTGATGCAAACCTAACAACGTTGATAGCTGCCATAGCATTATTGACAATCGGAACAGGAGCTGTGAAGGGCTTTGCTGTAACCCTAGTTATAGGAATTCTTTCATCAATGTTTACAGCTATTGTTGGTACTCGTGCTGTTGTTAGTATAGTTTATGAAAATAAGAAAAATAATCGGTTATCAATATAATGTTTTCATTAGTTAAAAAAAATATAAATTTTGATTTTCTAGGATTGAGAACTCCTGCTTTAATTATTTCTTCAATTTTCTTACTTGTCAGTATAGTTAGTTTTAGCACTAAAGGATTGAATTGGGGTATAGATTTTTCTAGTGGATATGTTATTCAATTAAAATTTAATCAGAATATTAATATATCTGAAATTAGAAATTCATTTCAGAAGAATGGTTTGAATGATTCTATAATACAGTATTATGGAACAAACAAGGAAGTAATTATAAAAATAAAAGATGACAAAGACTTTAAAAAAACTACAATTAATGATTTTTTAAATCAATCAATTAAAGGTGAATTTAAAATTATGAAACTTGAGTTTGTTGGTAGTCAAATTGGTTCTGAGTTGAGAGAAAAAGGCGAGTGGGCTATGCTGGTCGCATTATTAAGTATACTTGTGTACATTGGTTTTAGATTTGAGTTCTTATATGGTATTGGGGCTATAATGGCTTTGATTCATGATGTCATAATTACATTAGGTGTTTTTTCAATCATACAATTACAATTTGACTTGAGTGTACTTGCTGCTGTTCTTGCAGTAATTGGTTATTCCTTAAATGATACGATAGTAGTTTTTGATCGAATTAGAGAAAATACTAGAACAGTTAAGAAAAATTCATTCATCGATATATTAAATATTTCTATTAACCAAACACTATCACGAACAATCATTACATCGCTTACTACTTCATTTGTTTTAATATCTCTTCTTGTCTTTGGAGGTTTAGCGGTTAAATATTTTGCAATTGCAATGTTAATTGGTATATTTATTGGAACTTATTCTTCTATTTTTATTGCTAGTACTAGCTTACATTTATTAGGGATAGAACAAGAAAAGTAATAAAATTTCTCATCATGTTTGATAATGTCTATATAGTTTTGATCGAAACTTCACATCCCGGTAATATCGGTTCTACAGCAAGAGCGATGAAAACTATGGGTTTAAAACGCCTGGTTCTTGTTAATCCTAAAAAATTTCCGTCTGAAGAAGCTAATAGTTTAGCTGTTGGATGTAAAGATATATTAAAAAAGACAAAAGTTTCTAATAATTTAAATAAAGCAACCGAAAAAACACACATCAATATTGGGTTCAGCGCTAGAAGCAGAAAAGCTAAAATACCTAATTTAACTATTGATGAGTGTGTGAACCTAATTAATGAAAACCCTAATTTAAAATTTTCTGTTTTATTTGGCAATGAAAAATCAGGTTTATCTAATACTGAATTATTGATATGTGATTATCTAGTAAATATACCAACTCATAAAGATTACAAATCATTAAATTTATCAGCAGCTGTACAAATATTTGTTTATGATTTATATAAAAAATATATATCATCTAAATATATTGATAAAGCCACATTACAGTTAGCTACTTCCAAAGAAAAACAATATTTCTTAAACAAGCTAATAGAATTAATGAAGAATACAAAATATATTACAAATAAAAATGTAAAATCATTAACTAAAAAAATTCATATAATTTTTAATAAAGCAAAGCTTGAAAAAAATGAGGTTAATTTATTAATGGGCTTAATTAATTCGCTTGTTAAAACAAATAAAAATAGTTGATAAAAATAGTCAAGTATAGCATAATCAAAATACTATGAGACTTACCACTAAAGGGAGATATGCAATAACAGCTATGCTTGATGTTGCTATTAATGGACCTGCTAAAGCGGTTGCATTGCATGATATATCAAATAGACAATCAATATCATTGTCTTATTTAGAGCAGTTATTTTCAAAATTAAGGAATGCTAAACTCGTAAAAAGTCAAAGAGGCCCTGGTGGTGGTTATTTGCTAGCAAAAAGCTCTAACGCAATAAGTCTTTTTGATGTAATAACTGCTGTAGATGAAAAAATTGATCAAACTCAATGTGGTGGTGAAATGAATTGTAATGATTCACGTCCATGTTTAACACATTATGTGTGGACTGACCTTAACACACAAATAAATGATTATATGAAAAATATCTCTTTAGAAAATGTTATTTCTAGAGATGAAGTTAGACAAATTATAGAAATGCGTGATACAAAAAATCTTTCTTATCTTGGAACTAAAGAAAATAATTTTGATACACCTATTTATTTAGATTATTCTGCCACAACACCTGTTGATCCACGTGTAGCAAAAAAAATGTCGGAATGTTTAACGATAGAAGGAATATTCGGTAATCCTGCATCACGTTCTCATCCATATGGATGGGATAGTGAAAAACTAGTTGATGAAGCTAGGAAAAATGTTGCATCAGTTATAAAGGCTGATACTAGAGAAATCATATGGACAAGTGGCGCTACAGAATCTGATAATCTTGCTATCAAAGGTGCTGCATACTTTTATAAAGAAAAGGGCAATCATCTTATTACTTTATCCACTGAACATAAAGCTGTTTTAGATACTATGAGGTACTTAGAGTCGGATGGTTTTGAAGTAACTTATCTTGATCCTAATAATGATGGTTTATTAGATTTAAATGTTTTGAAAAAAGCGATAAAACCTTCGACAATTTTAGTCTCAGTAATGCATGTAAACAATGAAATAGGAGTTGTTCAGGACATCGAAGCTATTGGTAAACTTTGTAGAGATAAAAAAATAATTTTACATGTTGATGCTGCGCAAAGCCCTGGTAAAGTTCCCATAGATGTTGAAAAATTTAATGTTGACTTAATGTCGCTTTCAGCTCATAAAGTTTATGGCCCTAAAGGAATAGGTGCGCTTTATGTTAGAAGAAAACCTAGAATACGTTTACAACCACAAATTCATGGAGGTGGTCATGAGAGAGGTTTTAGATCTGGAACTCTACCCACCCATCAGATAGTTGGCATGGGTGAAGCATTTAAATATGCTGGATTAGAAATGAAATCAGATAATATAAAAATAAAGAAACTTAGAGATAAACTATGGAGTGGGTTAAAAGATATTGAAGAAATATATTTAAATGGTGATTTAGAACAAAGAATTCCAGGTAATCTAAATATAAGTTTTAATTATATTGAAGGGGAAAGTTTAATGATGGCTACAAAAGATTTGGCAGTTTCATCTGGATCTGCATGCACGTCGGCTAGTCTAGAACCAAGCTATGTTCTTCGTGCATTAGGAAGAGATGATGAACTTGCACATAGTTCAATTCGTTTAACTATTGGCAAATATACAACAGAAGATCAAATAAAACATGCAATTAAGGTGTTGCGTGAATCTGTCAGTAAACTTAGAGCATTATCTCCGTTGTGGGAAATGTATAAAGATGGAATAGATTTAAAATCAGTAAAATGGACGAGTCATTAGGATGTCTATATCAGTTACACAAATTGCAGCTAAACATGTACAAAAGCATATTGCTAAACGTGGCAAAGGAGTTGGAATTAGGCTGGGTGTAAAAACTACTGGGTGTTCAGGATTGGCGTATGTTATTGAATATGCGGATAAAATAGAAAAAGATGATTTAGTATTTGATGATAGAGGCATCAAATTAATTATTAATCCAAAAAGTTATGTTTATCTTAAAGGAACTCAACTTGATTTTACAAAAGAAGGTTTAAATGAAGGTTTTAAGTTTAAAAATCCAAATGTTAAAGATGTTTGTGGATGTGGTGAGAGTTTTAATGTTTGATGGATATTCTAAAAAAGAATTATTTTGATTTATTTGGTATAGAAATTAGTATTGAAATTAAGAAATCCACTTTAGAAAAAAAATACAAAGAACTTCAAAGACAATTTCATCCTGACAAATATTCTCAATCTACTACTCATGAGAAAAAGATTTCTGCTCAAATATCATCTTATATTAATGATGCTTATATAACATTAAGTGATTTAATAAAAAGAATTAATTATATATTAAAAATTAACAACTTTAATAAAGATGAATCAGTTACCCTTAAAAATGAAGACTTTCTTATTGAACAAATTGACCACAATGAATTTATTGAAAATATCAATAGTAAAACTGCAAAAGAAATAAAAAATTATAAGGATGATATAGTCAAAAAACTATCGTCTACAATAATAGAAATTAAGTCATATTATGAAAAAAAAGACTTTCAAAAAGTATGGGAAGAACTTTCAAAATTACAGTTTTATGTAAATCATATTAATAAACTTGAGGGAACATAACATATGCCTTTGATAGAAATATCTGATCCTGAAGAGAATATATTAAAAAAGAAAAGATTTGTTGTTGGTATTGACTTAGGAACTACTAATTCTTTGATAGCTTCAAGAGACAAGACTACCAAATTTTATGGTGATTTACACTCATCAATTATAGATATTTCAGAAGATCCAAAATCCCCTTTGATAATTAAATCTATAAAACGATTGATGGGCTTAACATCTGAAGAAGTTAAAAATAATATTGATAATTTATCATATGAAATAGATTTATCTAATAATAAGCTACCAATGATAAAAAATAAATCAGGAAAAAACTTTAGTGCAATTGAAATATCATCATTAATTCTTAAGAATTTAAAAACAATTGCCGAAAATGAAGAAGAAAAAACTATTGATGGTGCTGTTGTCACAGTACCAGCATATTTTAATGATGTACAAAGACAAGCAACTAAAAAATCTGCTGAATTAGCAGGTTTAAAAGTATTAAGATTATTAAATGAGCCCACATCAGCAGCAATAGCATATGGATTGGATACTGGAGAAACTGGAAATTTTATTGTCTATGATTTTGGTGGTGGAACTTTTGATGTATCTATTTTAAATCTTGATAAAGGAGTTTTTAAAGTTTTATCGACAGATGGCGACACTACTTTAGGTGGAGATGATATAGATATCTTGTTAAAGAATCATTTAAATATAGATAAAGATAAATCACAAAAATTAAAACAAAAATTATGTGAAACAAATTCTGATACAGATCTAATTACTATCAATACTTTTAATAGTCTAATTAAAAATATAATTGACAGAACAATAGATATTACAAAAAATGCAATTGCAAGATCAAGATTATCCGAAAATGATATTAAACAGATTATTTTAGTTGGAGGTTCTACAAGAATTCCTTTGATAAAAGAATCACTTAAAAAGAATTTCAATTGTAATATTTTAGATAATATTGATCCTGATCGTGTTGTAGCTGAAGGAGCAGCTATACAAGCTAGTATATTATCTGGGAACAATAAAGATGATTTATTATTGTTAGATGTTTTACCTCTTTCGTTGGGAGTAGAGACTTATGGGGGTTTATCTGAAAAAATAATCACTAGGAACACACCTATACCTGCTACTGCTTCTAAAACCTTTACTACATTCAAAGATGGTCAAACTCAATTGCTTATTCATATTATTCAAGGCGAAAGAGAATTAGTAGACAAATGTAAATCTTTAGGAACATTTACTCTTAAAAATATACCATCTATGGTTGCTGGAGCAGCAAGGATTAAAGTTCAATTTCAGATTGATGTTGATGGATTACTTCTGGTTTCTGCAGAAGAAGATTCTACAGGAGTAAATGCACACATAGAAATTAATCCTTCTTATGGTATTGATGAAGATGAACTTATTAAAATGATAGAAGAATCGAATAAATCAGCTGAAATCGATATGAATGCCAGAAAACTTTATGAGAGCAGAGTAGAAGCAGAAAGAGTAATTTATGCAATTACTGAAGCATTGAAAAAAGATGCTAACGAACTTTTGAGTAAGACTGAATTAAGTTCAATTACAATATGTTTAGATAACTTAAAAAATAAAATTAAAAGTGATAATTCTGAGGAAATTAGTTCAGCTGTACAAGAGCTAGAAAAATCTTCTGAATTTTATGTAGAAAGACGAATGAACAGAAGTATAAAGTCATTGATTGCAGGTAAAGGGATTGATGATATAATTTAGACCATAATGCCTAAAATTACTTTTTTACCTAATAAAGAAATATGTCCAGATGGTGCAACGATAGATGTACCTTCTGGTGTAAGTATCTGTAGGGCAGCCCTTGATAATAACATACCCATGGAACACGCCTGTGAGTTAAAATGTGCTTGTACAACTTGCCATGTCTATGTGAAACAAGGGTATGAATCTCTTGTTTTACCAACCGATCAAGAAGATGATTATTTAGACAAGGCATGGGGATTGCAACAGAATTCTAGATTAAGTTGTCAAGCAATTATACAAGATAAGGATTTAATTATTGAAATACCAAAGTATACAATTAACCAAGTTTCAGAGAGTAAATAATGGGATTAAAATGGACACATACACTTGATATAGCAATAGAGCTAGATGAAAAATATCCGCAAGTAGATCCTCAGACTGTTAGGTTTACAGATTTACATCAATGGATATGTGATTTAGATGAATTCGATGACGATCCATCGAAATCAAATGAAAAAATTTTGGAGGCCATACAAATGGCATGGATAGAGGAGAAATAATGGCGATAGAACATACGCTCTCGATAATTAAACCTGATGCTATAAATAGAAATATTATAGGATCTATTATCAATCTGATCGAGAAAAATGGTTTACAAATAATTGAAGCTAAGATGTTGCAATTATCTAAAGAACAAGCAAAAGCCTTTTATAGCATACATAATGGTGAACCATATTTTGATTCATTAGTTGAATATATAACTTCTGGTAAAATCATGGTTCTTAAATTAGAAGGAGATAATGCAATCACTAGGTATAGAGAAATTATGGGTTCTACCGATCCTGAACATGCTGAAGAAGGAACTATAAGAAAAATATTTGCTGAATCTATGCAGAAAAATTCTGTTCATGGATCTGATAGTTCAGAAAGCGCTGAGACTGAGATTAAATTTTTTTTTAATAAATGAGATTATGTTATGTCAGATAAATTAATTAAATCTATAAAAGGTATTAATGATATTTTACCAGAAGATGTAGAGATTCTACAAAATCTTGAAAAAGTCATTTACAATATTGCTAATCAATATTGTATATCTGAAATCCGACTTCCATTATTAGAAAAAACCGAACTTTTTAAAAGGTCAATTGGTATTGGATCGGAAATTGTTGAAAAAGAAATGTATACCTTTGAAGATAATAACGGCGAATTAATTAGTCTAAGACCCGAAGGAACAGCTTCATGCGTCAGATGTGCTTTAGAAAATAATTTAATTTATGATAGAGGAATAAAAAAGAAAAAATATTGGTATCATGGTCCAATGTTTAGATATGAAAATCCACAAAGAGGCAGATTCAGACAATTCTATCAATTTGGTTTTGAATATTTTGGTTTCTCAAATATAGACAATGACGTTGAATTAATATCTTTGTGTAAACGTTTATTTATATCTAAACTAGATTTAACTAATATAAAACTTCATATTAATTCAATAGGCAACAAAGAAGATAGAGTCAAATATGCAGAGACTATTTCAACTTTTCTTAAAAAATATAAGAATGATTTAAATCAGATACAGAAAAATACTCTAGTTAGGAATCCAATGAGATTACTTGATAGCAAAGATAAAAAAATTCAAAATATACTTACAGATTTACCAAAATTTATCAATGTCATGTCAGATCATTCAAGAGTTAGATTTGAAAGTATTTTAGAAAAACTTGATGAATTAAAAATAAAATATTATGTGGATAATAGTATTGTTAGAGGTTTAGATTATTATAATGATACTGTCTTTGAGTGGAAACATAGTTCTTTAGGTAGTCAAGATGCAGTGTGTGCTGGTGGAAGGTATGATGAATTGGTAAAAGAAATTGGTGGTGTATCAGTTCCTGCCATGGGGTTTGCGTTCGGAGTTGAGAGACTGTTAGATTTAATAAGAGATAATAAAAAATTATCTTATACGAGACCAAGAATATTATTAATCAATATATCAAAGGAAAATAGTTATAAATATTTTCTTAAATTTGAAGAACTAAGAGATAAATACCATGCTATTAAATTTTATAACTATAATGTTGATGAAAATTCAAGTTTAAGAGCCGCTCTTCAATTTGGATCAAAAAACTTAATAAATTGTAAATATGCCGTTATAATAGGTGATTCAGAATTGAGTGATAACCTCTACACGCTTAAAGAGTTCCATGCAAAAAATGAAGATAAAAAAATTTCTCAAAATGAATTAGATAAAATATTAAAGGATATAAATAATGGATGATAAATTTATAGATGATGAAGAAAAATTAATTTCATGGATCAAAGAAAATTATAAGAATATTTTTATTGGATTTATAATTGGATTATCATTTGTTTTATCTTATAAATATCACCAAGACTCACAGAATAACTTAAATGCTGATTTATCTTATGAATATCAAATAGCAATAGACAAATATAATTCAGGAGATAAAGTATATTTAATGAACAAAGCAGAAGAATTATCAACTAATTATCCCAGCAATACATATACTAATTTAATTAATTTATATGTAGTAAAACATTTAGTTGATAACGATAAAATTTCCGAAGCATTTGATATACTTAATCATATAATAGAAAATACCACATCTGAAAATATAAAAAACTTAGCATACATTAGAAAAATTAGATTATTAGTATCAGATAATCGTCTGGATGAAGCTTTAACCATCATAAAGAAAATAAATAACAATCAAAATTATTTACTACTTGAACTATCAGGTGATATTTATTATAAGCAAAATAATATTAATTTAGCCAGAGATGCCTATAATGAAGTTTTGAGATTTGATATAACTCCTAATAAAAGAAAATTAATAGAAAATAAAATATCGTCAATACAATGAAGCTTTACAAAAAATCAATTATTTTAATTTTCTTATTATCATTATCTAGTTGTAGCTATTATGATGAACTATATGATCAACTATTTGATGTAACTAAGAAAGAAGTAGTTCCCAAAGTCACTTCTAGTAAATCAGTAAATATTGAAAAATTATGGTCTACAAGTATTGGAGATGGTCGCTTAAGTAATAGCACCATTCTTCAACCTTATTTTGATGGATTTAAAACTATATACTCTGTTGATTATAAAGGTTTAGTAACGGCTATAGATATACAAAGCGGTGATAAATTATGGTCAACTAGAACTAATTATAATAATAATATAACTTCAGGAATAAGTTATCATGATAATATTGTTTATTTTGGTACACTTGACGCTAAATTATATGGATATGATATTGATTATTTAAAAGATAATGAAAGTTATTTTGAATCAATTGATGTAACATCTATCCTTACAAAAGATATCTTACAACCAACTAAAGTTTTACAACTCGACAGTGAAATAGTATCCCCAGCTATCCATTCAGACGATCAAATCTTTTTGAGAACTAGTAATGGTTATGTTTATGCGTATAATTTGAATTCTCAAATATTAAATTGGCAATATATTGGTCGAAATATTCCTTTAAGCATCAAAGGTTCTGGTAGACCAGTGTTAGATTTTAATAACATATATGTTGCAAAAGATGATGGAACTATTATTTCGTTAAATCAAAGTACTGGAAAATTAAATTGGTTGGCATATATTTCGCCAAGATCTGGTCGCAATGAACTTGAATCTCTTAGAGATGTTGAGATGACACCTCTGCTACTTGATGACATGATTTATGTTGGATCTTTTCAAGGTAGCGTAGTTGCTGTTAATACCAACACAGGTAACACAATGTGGACACTGCCTCTTTCAAGTTTATCTAATATAATAAACGATAATAACGAACTTTTTATTACTACCAGTGATGGTGATTTATATTCTATTGATATATATAACGGAAATACTATTTGGAAAACTAGTTTATCTCAAAAGAAAAAATTGAGCCATCCAATTTCATACGATAATCTAATAATAGTATTTAATGAGAATGGATTTGCATACTTTGTGGATAAAAATGATGGTTCAATAATTAATTATAAAAAAATGACAGACCAAATTGATCATCAGATTGATATAATAAAAAAAGATAATACTATATATGTGCCTTCAAAAAATGGTAGAATATCAGCTTTTGTAATTAATTAATTTTTCTATGAATAATAAAGTAACAATAGTTGGCAGAACCAATGTCGGCAAATCACTTCTTTTTAATAAACTTACAAGGAGTAAAAAATCTATTGTCATTAATAAAGAAGAAACAACTAGAGATATTAATCATGGATATATAGATTACAATGATAAGAAAATTCTTATAAATGATACAGGAGGTATCACCAATTCTAAAAACTTTATAAATAAAGCAATTAAAGAGAAAATTAATTATTCGTTATCTAAGTCGTCACTAATTTTATTTATAGTTTCACAAGAAGATGGTTTCACAGTTTTGGACAAAGAAATTTGTGAGACTTTAAGAAAAAAGAATAAAAATATTATATTAGTAATTAATAAAACAGATCTAACTTCTAAAGATTATAACCAATCTGATTTTTATAATTTAGGAATATCAGACACTATTGAGATATCAGCTAAAACCAATAAAGGATTAAATGTTTTATTGGATGTTATCTTCTCTAAGTTTGACCAATTACCAGTTATCAATAATAAAGAAATATTATATAGAGTATCTTTGATTGGTAAACCAAATGTTGGAAAATCTTCTTTAATTAATAAAATATTAAATGAAAATATTATGATAACTTCTGATTTACCAGGAACAACTATAGATAGTATAGAAATACCATTTGAATTTAAAAAGAAAAATTATTCTATATATGATACGGCAGGTATATTTAAAAAATCTAAGACAATTACAAAAATACAAAAATATAGTGTTAATACAACATTGGAGACTATTAAAAGGACAGATATATGTATTCTACTCTTGAGTGCTGAAGAAGGTGTTACAAAACAGGATAAGATTATATTAGATAAAATAAAAAAATATAATAAACCTTATATTATAGTTATAAACAAGATAGATTTATTGAATAAACAAGAAATTAATCTATTAAAAAAAGAGATAGAATATTTTTCTAAAATAACTAACAAAGCATTTATATTATTAACATCTGTAATTAAAAATAGAAATATAAAAAAACTTCTGGAATTAATAAACACAATTACTAATAATTTGCAAAAAAGATTTAAATCATCAAGATTAACGAAAATTTTGTACGAATCTACTTTGGCTCATCCACCGCCAACTATCAATAATCGTCGTATCAAATTAAAATTTGCACAGCAATCTAAATCAAAAGAATTATCAATTTACATCTATGGCAATAAAGTTGATCAATTGCCTCTTTCGTACTTAAAATATTTACAAAATAGATATGAAGAAGAACTTAAATTACCTGGTACGCCAATAAAAATTAGTATCTCTAACGAAAAGAACCCATTTGATTAATGGGTTCTTTATAAATATTTGCAAAATATAATTATTCAGCTGTTTTAGGACTAATTACATTTTTTACTTCGCAGATATTATTTGCTGGGAATCCACCAGTTTCCGCATGTTGTTTGATTAGATCTTCATTATCTGCATTGTATATACAGAAAACTTTATCTCCCGTAACATAACTGTGAACCCACTCAATACCTGTACCCATGTCTTTTAGTACTCCACATGATTTTTGTGAAATTCCTTTAAGATCATCGCCGGATAAGTCTCCAGCTCCAGGTATTTCTCTTTCTATAACATATTGTGGCATTATAACCCTCCAATTTTCAATACAATCTATATTCTGCAACTAATTTACTAATCCTTCAAGTAAAAAAAACCGATAAGTTACTAATAAGACAGAAATAATTCTGGATTTACATATGTTTGATTTAATGAAACAGACCAATGTAAATGAGGACCAGTAGATGCACCTGTTGAACCAATTTGACCAATTACCTGTCCTTTATCAACAATATCACCTTTCTTGACAAGGATTTTACTGAGATGTAAGAATATACTTTTTAATCCACTACCATGATTAATATAAACAAACTTTCCATTATAAAAAAAATTACCTACTAAAATTACTTCACCACTACTGGGGGCTAATACGTAGTCAGTTTCATCACCTGCTATATCATAACCATTATGATATCTACCTTCTACTCCGTTATAAAACCTTCTAGTTCCAAAAACACCGGTAACAACACCGTTAGCTGGCCTCACAAAACTTATATCAGGTTTATTAGATGTCCATATATCTCTGTATTTACCGATAGTATTTTTTTCTTTTGATATTCTTATTAACTGGTCATTAGAAGGAGCTGTATATTTTTTTTTAATTTCAATAAATTGTTTGTCAAATTTTTTTTCTTTGACTATAAATTCAAATATTCTCTTAGATTTATTATTGCTGACAGTTATTTTATTTTTACCTACTTTAGTCTGATACGGCACTCCATATAGTAAATAATATTTGTCATTCCGATGTAATACTAGTAAGTTTATCTCATCTAGTTTATAACCAGATTGATATTCATTTTTTGAAATTTCAAAAAATATTACCCCTCCTTTATAAGAAACATATTTTTCACTAGATAATATAGTATTGGCATATACATTACATGTAGATATATAAATAAATATAATGAAAAATTTAAAAAAACTTGTTTTCATTTAAATTAGGTTTTTACTATCCTTCCAACCCTTTTTATAATATTTAGTTACCACAGTTGTAGTGATACCGCCTCTAATTTTCCAATATCCTGTTAAAATCATACATCTGGGCTTAATCAAACTACTTATATCTTTTAGTATTTTATTGGTAATATCTTCGTGAAATGCACCTTCATCCCTATATGACGCCATATATAGTTTTAATGATTTTAACTCGACACACATTTTATCTGGAACATAATTAATCGAAAATTCAGCAAAATCTGGTTGTCCAGTTAATGGACATAAACAGGTGAATTCATGAATTCTCATGCTGATTAGATAATCGTCTTTTGATTGAGGGTTGTCAAATGTATCAAGTATTTGTTTTCTTGGATTATTCAATTGTATTACCTATAGTAGCATTATAGCTGAGATAATATTATAATCTATATAGGGACATTTTATGCGTTTGACAAAGATAAAATTGGCTGGTTTTAAAACTTTTGTTGATCCAACATCGCTATCTTTCCCAAGTAATCTCACCGGTATAATAGGGCCTAATGGCTGTGGTAAATCTAATATAATTGATGCAATAAAGTGGGTATTAGGAGAATCGTCAGCACGTAGTTTGCGTGGAGAATCAATGGACGATGTAATTTTCTCTGGTTCATCTGTGCGTGATCCCATTAGTAATGCAAATATTGAGTTGTATTTTGACAATTCATTAAATACTTTGGACTCTAAATTTGCCAAATATAATGAAATTGTAGTAAAAAGAGAAGTCAGCAGAGATGGCAATTCTCAATATTACTTAAATAATACAAAATGTAGACGTAAAGATATTAGAGAAGTATTTTTAGGAACAGGTCTTGGTCCAAGAAGCTATGCAATTATTGAACAAGGAATGATACCAAAATTAGTTGAATCAAAACCAGAGGAACTTAGGACTTATGTGGAGGAAGCTGCAGGCATAAGTAAATATAAAGAGAAAAGAAGAGAAACTGAATTGAGATTAAAACATACTAAAGACAATTTAAACAGGCTGAATGATGTTATGAAAGAAATTAAATCTCAATTAACTAAATTAGAAAGACAAGCAACCTCAGCGAACACTTATAAAGAACTAAAAAATCAAGAAAGAACTTTAAAATTAGATATAATTGCAGTTAAATACAAAAATTATGACAGTGAAATTGTTCTCATAGAAAAGGAAATCTCGAAAGATAATATTGAAAATGAAAAGTTTAATTCAGAATTAACCAGCAAAGATACCTTCATAGAACAAACAAGAATAAAAAGAGAAGATGAACAAAAATTATTTAATGAAACTCAAGGCGATTATTATCAAATTGGAAGTGAGATAGCTAAATGCGAAAAAGATATAGAGCATTCTCAACAAACTGAATCATCAAGACAAAATACACTGGCTGATTTTGATAAATCTATTAATGATTTGATGAAGATTAATAAAGATAACAAATCTAAAATAGACACTATACATATGAAGATATCTGATGAAAATAAGTCTTTACAGGATATTTCAGAAAAATCACAGAAATTAACAAAACAGAAATCTGACACTAATCAAGCCCTACAAGATTGGGAGTCTACATATAATAAATTTCTTTCATTACAGCTAGAAACACAAAATAAAGAAGAGATAGAAAGAACAAAAATAAAATCGTATGAAAAATCATTAGAATCTCTCAATAAAAGACTTAAAATTTTAGAGACCCAAAAATCATCCAATGAAGATAAAACAGAAAAGAATAAAATACTGAGTGATGCTTTAGATATACAAGAAAAAATTGCCTCGGTTTCAATCGATTTTGAAAGATCAAATGTTGATAGTTCTAAAAATAAAACTCTTAGCAGCATACCGATTAATCTTAATTTAATAATTAACAAATTTAAATCTTTAGTACAGCAAATTAAAAAATTGGTACGATCTCAACAAGAAGAAATTGGTGATATAACGAAAAAAATAAAAGAGTATAACGACCTTATAAATAAATCTGACTCTAATTTAAAAACAATAGAAATAGATATCAAGAAAAATGATCAGAAAAAAGATCAACTTGAAAATGATAGAATCAGCTTAAAGCAATTGATTGAGAAAATAACTTCTGATTTAGAACAGAATCAAAAAAAACAAAATGATTTAAATGTATCTTTATCGTCTTTAAATACTGAAAAGACAGCACTTTTAGAGAATATAAAAAGATATAGTGATGATTTAAGCGCCTTAGAAGATAAAAAAAGACAATTATTGTCAGATATTAAGATGCCAGAAAATATACCTGAAGATATGCACAAAAAATTAAAAGCACTATTGGATAGTCGACATACTAAAGAAAAAACATTATCAGATAAGAGAGAGAGTATATCCAACCTTGATCAGAAAATCCAGGAGTCTGAATCTCAAAAAACATCAATAGATAACAAAATATCAAGTTTAAGAACAGAGCTGGAATCCAAGAAGATAAAGTTGACTGAAAAGAAAGTATCAAGAGATGCACTGAAAGAAAACTCTGATTTAGAAATACAGGATATTAATAATGCAATTAAAACACTTAATGATGAATTAAATTTAGAAGATCTTGAAAACAAAATAGATAAAATTAGAAAAAAAATTGATTATTTGGGGCCAATAAATTTAGCAGCAATAGATGAATTGTCCGAACAACAAGAAAGAAAAAAATATTTAGATACTCAATATGATGACTTATCACAATCTATTACTACTTTAGAGGGGGCAATCAAAAAAATAGATCATGAAACTAAATCCAAATTTAAAGAAATGTTTGATAATATTAATGAAAATTTGAATTATTTTTTCACCAATATTTTTGGTGGAGGAAAAGCATATCTTGAAATAAATGAGAAAGACTTATTGAATACTGGTGTTACTATTATGGCTAGACCACCTGGAAAATTAGTAAAGAATATAAGTGCATTATCTGGAGGGGAAAAAGCTGGAACTGGAATTGCATTTGTTTTCTCAATATTTAAAATTAATCCAGCACCATTCTGTTTATTAGATGAAGTTGATGCGCCACTTGATGAAGGGAATAACAATAGATTCTGTAAAGTTTTAAAAGAAATGTCTAAAACAGTTCAATTTATCTTTATCACACATAATAAATTAACAATGGAGTCAGCAGACTCACTTTCTGGTGTCACAATGAGAGAAGCTGGCGTCTCCAAGTTAGTATCAGTTAATGTTAATGAAGCAATAAATCTTACCAAAAATAAAGATAATATTAGACCTTTACGCCCTACAAATTAAAATGGCCTTGTCAAAATCAAAAGCAAGAGTAAAAATTAAAGAACTCATAACAGAAATAAATTATCATAATAAACACTATCATGCTTACGATGACCCTAAAATAAGTGATCAAGAATATGACTTGATGTATTCAGAATTAAAATTACTTGAGTCTAAATTTCCTGATTTGATACTAGAAAACTCACCCACCCAAAATGTCGGGGCAGCTACTTCGAGTGGATTTAAAAAAATTAAACATAAAATACCTATGTTGTCGCTTAATAACGCGTCTGATCAAAATGACTTTATTGAATTTTATGAAAAATTACAAACACATACTGAGGATAATATTAAATTGTACGCTGAACCTAAATTTGATGGATTAGCTATTTCTATAGAATATAGAGATGGTGAACTTAAATCAGCTGTAACTCGTGGTGATGGGAATATAGGTGAAGATGTCATTTCTAATATTAAAACTATTAAATCGCTTCCATTAGTTCTTAATTCAAAAAAAATACCTTCTATAATGACATTAAGAGCGGAAGTATACATGCTTAAAAAAGATTTTAATAATCTTAACAAAAAACTCAAATCTTTGAATGAAGATACTTATGCAAACCCTAGAAATGTAGCTGCAGGAAGTATTAGACAGTTGGACCACAAAATTGCCGCTAAAAGAAATTTACAGATTTACTTCCACGGAGTTGCAGACATGGATCCAAATTTTGTACAAGAGACACACTCTTCATATATGAATTTGCTAAAAAAATTTGGATTACCTGTATCTGAATTAAATCATTCCTCCTCTAATCTAGACAATGCAATAAAATATTATAAAGAAATTGAAAAAGAAAGAGAAAATTTACCATATGAGATTGATGGTGTTGTTTTTAAAGTTGATAATTTAAAACTACAAAAAAAGCTTGGACAGACATCTAAAGCACCCAAATGGTCTATTGCTTATAAATTTCAATCTGCTTCTAAAATAACCAAATTAATTGACGTGACATTCCAAGTAGGAAGAACTGGAATAATAACACCTGTTGCAGAGTTGGAAACTCTAAATATTGGAGGTGTAAAAGTATCTAGAGCAAGTCTACATAATATGGATGAAATTACTAAAAAAGACATACAAATTGGAGACTATGTTCTTGTTAAACGTGCTGGTGATGTCATTCCAGATATAGTAAAAACTATAATTACAAAAAGAAAGAATACAAAAAAAATATTAATGCCTAAACATTGCCCAGCCTGCGGATCTATAATTAAAAAAATTGAAACACAAGCTCAATATAGATGCATTAATCAAAATAGTTGTAAGCCTCAAATTAAACAATCCATTATACATTTTGCATCTAGGAAGGCTATGAATATAGATGGGCTAGGCGATTCTATTATAAATGATTTGGTTGAATTAAAAAAAATTTTTAGTTATGCAGATATTTACACTCTAAGATATAATGATTTAATATCTTTAGATAGAATGGGTGATTTATCTACAAACAATCTTTTAAAATCTATTGAAAAATCTAAAAATGTTACATTTGATAAATTTATATATGCTCTTGGTATAAAAGAAGTTGGAGAAACAACAGCAAAAATGATAAGTAGTAATTTCAAGTCTATTAATAAATTTTTCAAAACCACTAATGATGATTTAGAATATATACAAGATATAGGTCCAATTGTCTCGAAGAATATAATTAAGTTTATTTTAGATAAGAAAAATATAGAAAATATTAAAAACTTATTAAAATATGGAGTTAATATTGAATATAATCTTAACGAAAAATTAACTAACTCAAAAAATGAATCTTTTGTAATTACAGGTACATTTAATAACTACACTAGAGATGATTTGAAAGAGTTATTAGCTGCTAAAGGGTTATTAGTTTCAAATAACATCTCTAAAAAAACTTCGGGTTTAATTGTTGGCGATAAACCAGGTTCAAAATATCAAAAAGCTTTAGATTTAAAAATTAAGATAATTTTAGAGAAAGATTTGATTAAGTTTCTCGAAGAATTTCATTAATACTAACCTTACTTCTAGTTTTTTCATCAACCTTTTTTACAATTACTGCGCAATACAAACTATATTTTCCGTTTTTTGATGGAAGGGAACCTGAGACAACCACAGACCCTTCAGGTATTCGGCCAAAACTAACTTTGTCAGTCTCGCGATCATAAATTTTTGTGCTTTTTCCAATATATACGCCCATTGATATAACAGCATTTTTTTCAACAATAACGCCTTCAACAATTTCTGAGCGTGCTCCAATAAAGCAATTATCTTCAATTATAGTTGGATTTGCTTGCATTGGTTCTAATACCCCGCCAATACCAACGCCCCCAGATAGATGCACATTTTTTCCTATCTGAGCACATGATCCAACCGTAGCCCATGTATCTACCATTGTACCTGAATCTACATACGCCCCTATATTTATAAATGAAGGCATGAGTACAACATTTTCAGCAATAAAAGATCCTTCTCTTGCAATAGCTTGTGGGACAATTCTAATATTTTTCTCTCGCAAATAGTCTTCGTCAAGTGTTTGAAATTTAGATTCTAACTTATCATAAAATTTCGTGTAACCTGTATCTACTAATTTATTTTTTTTTATTTTAAATGAAAGTAATATTGCTTTTTTTATCCATTGATTAACATTCCATTTACCGTTAATTTTTTCTGCTATCCGTATTTGGCCTGAATTTAATTTAAAAAACACATCGTCAATAATTTTTTTAATTTCATTTTCATCAGAAATACCCTTGTCATATGCATTTTCTATTATTTCTATCTCGTCAGTCATATAATTTTAGAGTGTTTGTGGAATTCTCTTATGAATATTAATTTCTTCATCCATTATGTTGTCTTTCGTATCTAAGAATACAAGGATATCGTAATATTGTCTAATATTTTGAACATACTTTAACGCTTCCCATCCTCTTGCATAGCCATATTTAGTTAGTTTATAAAATTTTGCTTTACTTAGTTGATTAAAAAACGGTTTAGCGTTAACCCATGAATAAGGATTCTTAGTAGAATTTTTTGCTAAATTAAACACATCCATAACATGCCCAAATCCTATATTATAAGAAGCTAAAGTAAACCATACTTTATCGCTCTCATTAATATTTTTTGGTAGTCTATGATATATTTCGTCAATGTATTTAGCTCCTCCAAATATACTTTCTTTTGGGTCTAAACGATTAGCTACTCCTAAATGTTTTGAAGTATTTAGGGTTAACATCATGAGTCCTTTTACCCCAGTATAAGAAACAGCATTCTCTCTCCACCTAGACTCCTGGTAAGAAACACTTGCGAGTAATCTCCAATCTAAATTATATTTTTCAGCAGCTTCTTTAAATAATTTTTCATATTTTGGCAAATAAACAATTATATCTTTAAGAAAATTTCTAGAACCAACAAAACTAAAATTATTTCTATGCCCAAAATGTTTTTCTGACAATTCATTAAGTCTTTCAGACGAATTCATAAATTTAAAAAATTCATTAATTTTTATTATCAAACTATCATCTATATTTTTTGAAACAGCCCATGCAAGCGGTTCATTTTTTGATAAATTAAATGCTACTTCCAATTCAGGGTAATATCTTTTATATATTTTATATTCATTTGAATTAATTATCGTAAAATCGATTAATCCTTCACTTATCATTTCAACTAGTTCATCAGTATTTGAATCATCTAATTCTGACCATTTAATATTGGTATATTTTTTTTTAAGTTCAGACAATAGATGAATATGGTTTTTTGTATTTAGTATATCGATAACAGTGGATTCTATTTGATTAATCTTTTTAGGTTTAAATCTTAATTTTGCATTATAGATCAATAATTGATCAATATTTTCATACGAATTAGAAAAATTAAAAATTTTTTTATTAGTATCAGAAGAAGTCATACCAACAAGAATATTACTTCTGTTGAAATTAATTTTATCTTTTATTAAATCAAAATTTTCTTCTGTAACGACTTCCATTTCAACATCAAGATATTGCGAAAATTCTTTCATTAAATCATATTCAAATCCTTGTGTATTGTCTTTTATATTATAGTATGTGGTAGGACTAACTCTTGTAACGAAAATAATTTTCTCTGCACTTATAATTCTATCTACATAGTTCTTTGGAAAATAATATATTAGATTAAATGAAATTCCAATTATGACTGTGACTATAATAAATCGTAAAATAAACTTTAACATTAATTTGTTTTATATTTATTTTGTGTTTTTTTATTATAAGGCCTTCTTCTTTTGTTATTATAGGAGCGATATTTATTTTGTTTATAATTACTATTTCTATTGAATCTTCTAACTCTATTTCTATTTGGTTTTTGTTCAGCATCTTTAGCTGTATCACTTTTACCAAACAAGGTCTTCATTATTTTACTGAAAAAATTATCCTTATTAGTTGATTCTCTATCAGTTGAACGAGGCTTAGGTGGTGGAGATTTGGGTTTTATTGAAGATACAAATGCTGTCTGAGACATATTTTTTGTATTTTCTTTTGGAACAACTTCATTTAATTTTACATTTTTCTTAAACTCTTCTTCTGATAATCCTTGCTTATCTATTGAATAATTAGATCCTTCTAACTCTGGATCGGGTATAATTTTAATATCTGTAGACTGTCTTTTCTCAATATTCTGAATCATTTCTCTTTTTTCATTTAATAAATATGTTGCCAGTCTAACAGGAAGATAAACGGTTAATTTTTCACTTTTTATTGCTTCCTCTTCAACTATTCTTGCAATTGAAACTGACAGTGTTGACAGAGATTTAATATGTCCAGAGCCACTACATGTTGGACAATATTCATTACTACTATCTAACATTGTAGATTTTAATTTTTGTCTAGAAACTTCCATTAATCCAAATTTCGAAATTCTACCAAATTGTATTTTTGCTCTATCAAGTTTAGCTAATTCAGCCATTTTTCTCATTACAGTTCCTTTAGATTTCATAGACAACATATCAATAAAATCAATTACAATTAATCCACCTATATCTCTCAGTTTTAATTGAGTTGTAATTATACTTACAGCTTCTAGATTAGTATTTAATGCTGTTTCTTCAATATCGCCACCTTGAGTAGATTTTGCTGAATTAACATCAATGCTAGTTAATGCTTCAGTTTTATCAAAAACAACATTACCGCCTGACGGTAAAGAAACTTTTCTTCTGTATACATTTTGTATTTGTGATTCTATTCTATGTTTACTAAATATTGGAACTGAATCTTCGTATAAATTCGATTTTGCAGAAAAATGTGGCATGAAATGTTCTTTAGCATTTAAGAACTCTTCATAGAAACTTTTGTTATCAATGATTACTTCATCAATATCGTCATTACAATAATCTCTAATTAGTCGTGCCATCATACTACTTTCTTGATAAATTAAAAAAGGAGCTTTTTTAAGAACCGATCCCTCTAAAACAGATTCATAAATTTGAATTAGATAATTCATATCCCATGTTAGAGATTCTTTTGACGCATCTAGACCTGATGTTCTGAGGATTACACTCATGCCATCAGGTATATCTAAATTATTTAATAGTTTTTTAGCTTGTAATCTATCATCGCCTTCCAATCTTCTTGATATGCCACCTGTATTAGGATTTTTTGGTAGCAAGACTAAGTATTTACCAGCAAGACTAAGATAAGTTGATAATGCAGCACCTTTTGTACCGCGTTCTTCTTTATCTACTTGAACAACAATTTCTTTACCTGATTCTAAACAATCTTTTGAAGATTTGCTTTTACCAGGTACAAAGATTTCACTTGATATTTCCTTAAACGGAAGAAATCCATGTCTAGATCTGCCAAAGTTTACAAAGGCAGCTTCTAAGCTAGGCTCTACCCTCGAAATTATTCCTTTGTAAATATTTGACTTTATGTTTTTCGAAGGAATTTCTATATCTAAATCTATTAAACTGTTGTCCTGTATTATAGCAAGACGTACCTCTTCCTTCTGTGAGGCATTCAAAAGTATTTGCTTCATTTTTAATCCTGTTTATCATTTTATTAAATGAAAATATGGCCTTTTTATTACATGAATTTTGTTTGCTATATAATTTCGCGTTTATTCATATCACTTTCACAAAACGCTATTTTTCTCTTATTTAGGCCTTTAATTTCTTATTAATTTAATTAATCTAATAGCTAAACAATTTAAAATTCTTTGAGTTAATATATCAATGATTTAAGATATCTTCAAACACAATTTATAAAAAAATAATTATGGTAGTGAAATATATACATATATCTGAAGATGAAACAGGCCAAAGACTTGATAATTTTTTACTAAAAAAGTTAAAAGGAGTGCCTAGAAGCCTTATATATAAAATTATACGTGGAGGACAGGTACGTATAAATAAGGGAAGATCTAAGGTTTCATATAAATTGTCAAAAAATGACATATTACGAATTCCGCCAATAACCACCACAGAAAACAGTATGGGTATATCCCGTAAATTTCTAGATAATCTAGAAAAAAACATAATATATGATCATAAAGATTTTATGGTTATAGATAAACCCCCTAAGATTGCAGTTCATTCTGGAACAGGGCTTAAAAATGATATTATTTCTTCAATTAAATCAATAGACAAATATAAAAATATAACACCGGTGCACCGGTTAGACAAAAACACTAGCGGTTGTTTAATTTTGGCCAAGAACTATAAGGCAGCTTCTTTTTTTGGATCTATTATGAAAAAAATTCAGAAGACATATAAAGTTTTATTAAAAGGAAAATTGCCAGAAGATAATATAATTGTTGAACAACCACTAATAAATTCACGACAGGGCGGTAAGAGAAAAATTGTTGTCTCGAATCCAGGAAAGATATCAAAATCCACATTCATTAAAATACATGAGTTTAACTATCTAACACTAGTTAATGTAGTTTTAGATACTGGAAGAACCCATCAAATCAGAGTACATGCAGCAAATATTGAACACCCTGTGTGCGGAGATAGAATTTATGGGGATGAGGACGTTAACAAACAACTTCTTACATTTGGGCTAGACCGTATTTTTTTGCATGCAGAAAAAATATCTTTTGTTTATGATAAAAAATATATATTTGAATCAAAATTGCCCAATGATTTATCAAATGTTCTTGATAATATTAGAGACGGCCAATGATAAAAATGAGATAATAAATATATGGACAATAATGAATTATTAAATAATCTTATAAATTCTTTACTTGAAGATAGAAGGATTGAGAGAAGGAATAAGCTCATATTTAGAGTTTTTTCGGGTATTCTTATTATCTTTTTTTTATATATACTTTTATTTCCTTCAGATAGATTTTCAACAACATACGAACATACTGGATTAGTAGAGATTAATGGAGTTATATCTTCATCTAGCAATGCTAGTGTTGAAAAAATAATTCCAAGCATAAAGGATGCTTTAGATAATGAATCATGTATTGGCGTAATAATTAAAATTAATAGTCCAGGTGGCAGTGCAACACAGTCCAAAATTATCCATGATGAAATTTTAAAACTCAGGCTTAATACCAAAAAACCTATATATACTGTCATTGAAGATATGGGTACATCTGGTGGATACTATATTGCTGCTAGTAGCGAAAAAATAATTTCTAACCAATCTAGCATAGTTGGATCAATTGGAGTACGTATTGATAGTTTAAATGTTAAATCACTTTTTGATAAACTTGGCATAAAGTCACAGTCTATTGCATCAGGCGAAGATAAATTAATTTTAGATCCATTTCGAGAGCTTTCTGATGAACATAGATTACATTTAGAGAAATTAACAAGTGAAATACATAATCAATTTGTATCAGATATTAAAAAATCCAGGGGTAATAAAATAAAGACTGACAAAATCTTTAGTGGTCTTTTTTGGACAGGGATAGAAGCTAAAAAGCTTGGTTTAGTAGATGAACTTGGCTCTTTATATGATGTTAATAAAAAGTATCTTCAGGATAGTAAAATCATTAACTATACTCGTAAAGAAAATGTATTGGAAACAATAATCCAAAAAACTGTCTCACAAATACTACAAAATAATTATTTAAATATAAATCACTAAAATAATGAAAATTAGTTTTTTACCTCTTTTATCCATAAAAGAAATAAAAAAAATTGAGAGCGGATATAATCATCATGATTTGTTAGATAATGCAAGCAAATGTCTGTATAAATCCATTACAAATTTGGAAGAAAAATATTTATCTAATATACTAATTATTTGTGGACCGGGCAATAATGGTGCTGATGGTTTGTATTTATCATCTATACTCATTAAATCTGGATATCAAGTTGATATTTTATTTCCTGATGATTTTAGATCTAAACAATCTGCCTTAATCAAAAAATTAGATTTACCTGAAAACAACATCCATAATTTAAATTTTGACTTAGAAAATTATATTGACAATAAAACATTAATTGTAGATGCAATTTTTGGTTCGGGATTAAATAAACAATTAAACAAAACAATATCTGACATAATATATACTATAAACAAGCATCAATCTTTTAAAATTTCTATTGATATACCGTCAGGCTTAGACAGTGAAGGCAAACAAACACTAACAGATAATTCATCTCATATAAATATATTCAGATCAAATTTGGTTGTATCTTTTGTAAGTTTAAAAAAAGGATTATTTACTGCTCAGGGACGAGATCATTGGAATATGATACATCATTATAAATTAGTGACTGAAAAATTAACCTCTAATACTTTTTTGTTTTCACTAGATGATTTCAAAAGCATTCCCATTAGTTTGGATGATTTTTCTCATGATGATATCTTTGTGGAAGATATATCTAATCAAACCACTACATCACATAAAATTAAAAAAACTGATGCCAAGGGGTTAATTGTGGGAGGCAATGATGAATATTTAGGCGCACTGCTACTAGCGGCTAAAGCAGCTATAAAAACTGGAGTACGTTACCTCACAACATTATCTTCAGTGAAAAATTCGAAAATTGTACCTACAACATTACCAGAGGTTATTAGTCATTCTTTTACTGAAATTGTGAATCAGTTTCCTAAGTCTGAAGCATTTTTGGTAGGCCCCGGATTAGGTAGGAATAATTTATCCGAAGAAGTGTTTTCAAGGTTCATATCATTATTACAAAAAAAAGAAATATTTACTATCATTGACGCTGATGCTATTTATTTTTTATCCAAAAATCAGTCAAATTTTAAAAGATGGGTATTAACACCGCATGAGGGTGAAGCTGCGAAATTATTAAATAAAAAAATAAATTATATAGTTGAAGATAGATATAGAGCGTCAAAAGAAATACAAAAAAAATATGGAGGAATTTCGGTACTTAAGGGAGCCGGTACAATTGTGCGTGATGACTTAAATACATATATTTGCGCCCATGGTAATCCTGGTATGGCAATGGCAGGCATGGGTGACTGTTTAAGTGGAATTTTGTTAGGATGTCATTTTATGACATTGAATGAATTACATGCTTCTTTGTTAGGTATTGGGCTACATTCTAAAGCCGCTGATCTAATAGCTCATGAATCCGGGATAAAAGGATTATTACCCTCTGATGTTATACAGCAAGTATCAATATTATTGAATAAAGAACTAGTATGAAACAAAACTATTATCATATTGAGAGAGAAAATGATTATAAATATATTTTTCCTCGTTTTATAATTGAGAAAGATACAAACTACATATTTTTCTTAAAGGGAATGGTTGGTGCAGGTAAATCTACTTTTATTAGATTGTTCATTAAATATATGCAAGATAACATTAATGTTACTAGCCCAACATTTCCTATTATCAATGAATATAAGTTAGTTAACTATACAGTATTTCATTATGATCTTTATAGAATTAAATCTCAAAAAGAATTATTAGAGATTGGAATAGATGATTATTTAAATCAAAACGCATTACACTTCTTTGAATGGCCTGATAAATTTTTAAATTTTCTACCAACACCAGATTTTGACATAGATATCGATGTGATTGATGAATCTAGAATCATTAAAATAATTGAAAATGATGAATCAGAATAAATTACCCATAATCTCAGTTATTGGTCCAACATCAATTGGCAAAACTAAATGTGCTATTGCTTTAGCAAAAATATATCCGGTAGAAATTATTAGCGTGGACTCTACTATGATATATAAAGAAATGGATATTGGTACAGACAAACCCGATACGACCGTATTAAATGAAAATATACATCATTTAATTGACATTAAATATCCAAATGAAAAATACAATGTAGGTAATTTTTACTATGATTCTATTAAACTTATCAAAAATATTCATAAGAGAAAAAAAATTCCATTATTTGTTGGTGGAACTCTCATGTATTTTTATCAATTATTTAATGGATTGAATAAATTGCCACCTGCGTCATCATCTGAAAGAAATTTTATTAATTATTTAGCCAACATGTATGGGTGGGATAAAATTTATACTTCATTGAAATATTTAGACTCAGCAATAACTTCTAAAATCAATGTAAATGATCACCAAAGAATACAAAGATCTTTAGAGGTATACCTTATGACGGGCAAACCTTTATCATTTTTTCATTCTTCCACTGAATCTTTATCTGATATTTATGAACTTATTACATTAAAAATTTCCTTAAATGATAGAAATAAATTACATACTATTATTGAAGAAAGAACCAAGAAAATGTTTGATTCAGGGCTAATAGATGAAGTTAAATATCTTAAAGATAAATACGAATTAGATTTATCATATCAATCCATGAAGGCTATAGGGTATAGCCATGTAATGAATTTTCTTTATGGCAAATTAAATGAAAAAGATTTATTGCAGAAAGTCATATTTTCGACCAGACAACTTGCAAAAAGACAAATCACATGGTTAAAAAAATTTCCTAGCAAATATCAGTTAGATAACGCATCAAATATAACAAAATTGATTTTTAATAAAATTGATAAACATTTACAATATTTATGAATAATGTCAATATTTATAATAACTAACGTTATACTTTATAAACAAAATGACTGAAATTCTTCAAGACAAATTCCTCAATAAACTAAGAAAAGAAAAAGTACATGTTTCTATATTTCTTATAAATGGCATAAAATTAGAAGGGTTAATTGAAGCTTTTGATTCATATATTATTTTACTCCAGAATAAGAACAAAGAAGGATTAATGATTTATCAAAGTATATATAAACATGCGATATCTACCATAGTTCCATCAAAGCAAATTAAATTAGAGTTTGAAGATAGGTAGCGTTTATATTATTATTATTTTGCGGTGAATTTAATGGCATGGAATGAACCTGGTAAAAACGATAAAGACCCATGGGGTAGACAAAAGAATAGTGGATCTGACCTAGATGCACTGCTAAAAGATTTTCAAAAATTTTTCAAAGATGTATTTAATTCAAATATTGGCGGAAATAATACAGAACCACCATCAAAAAAGAACATTAGTTTCCTAGTATCAATTATTTTTGCTATATATTTATTAAGCGGTATATACATCGTTGATGATGGAGAAAGAGGAGTTGTCTTGCAATTCGGTAAATTTAATGAAATTACTCTGCCTGGACCTCATTGGATACCTAGAGTAATTCAGACCGTTGAAATTGTAGATGTGGCTAAGATTAGATCTGTCCAACAAAAGGCTGTAATGCTAACTGAAGATGAAAATATTGTAAGTATTAATTTTGCTATCCAATATGATATTAAAGACGCTAGCAACTATATCTTTAATTTAAGAGAACCCGATATCACATTAAGACAGGCCGGAGAGAGTGCTATCAGAGAAGTCTTAGGTAAAAATTCAATGGATTTTATAATTACTGAAGGTAGAGAAGAGATTGCCTCTAGAACAAAACTGTTATTACAGTCTGTTTTAGATTCATATATATCTGGAATAAATGTACAAACAGTAAATATATTGGAAGCACAGCCTCCAGAGCAAGTCCAAGATGCATTTTCTGATGCTATTAAAGCTAGAGAAGACGAACAAAGATTCATTAATGAAGCTGAAGCGTATAGAAATGAAATAATTCCATTAGCTCGAGGGAAGGCAAAACAAATCATAGAAGAGTCCAAGGCTTATAAAGTTAAACTTATTAATTCAGCTGAAGGAGAAGCTTCCAGATTTAAACAGCTTTACAAAGAATATCAAAAGGCACCTGAGGTTACGCGAGAAAGATTATATTTAGAGGCTGTTGAATCAGTTCTTGAAAATAGTAGTAAAGTTATGATCGATATAGATGGTGGTAATAATTTGATGTATTTACCTCTGGATAAAATAATTAGTTCCACTCCACAACAAACAAACAAACCTCAACGTTATGGATCAGAATCAGCTGATTCATTGTCAGATAAGATTGAATCTAATAAAGATAGTTTTAATTTAAGAAAAAGGGATCTTTATAATGAATAATAATAGAAATGTTTTAACAACCGTAATTGTATTATTACTTTTAATATACTCTGCAACTTTTGTGGTTGATGAAAGAGAAGTTGTTATAAAATTTAGACTAGGAGAAATTGTAAGAACATATAATGATCCAGGGTTATTTTTTATGATTCCATTCTTGAATAATATTAAACGATATGATTCAAGATTATTAACTATGGATTCAAAACCTGAACAATTTCTTACCAGCGAAAAGAAAAATGTAATAGTTGATTCTTTTGTAAAATGGAGAATAACTGGACCAGAAAATTTTTATAGAGCATCTAAAGGTGATGAAAGAATTGGAGTTAGCAGACTTTCTCAAATTATAAACGATTTAACAAAAAGTGAGTTTAGTAAGAAAACTATAAATGATGTTGTATCTGGTGACCGTGTATTTATTATGAATACCGTTAAATCTGAAGCTAATAAGGCAGCTTCTGCCTTAGGTATTTCAGTAATAGATGTCAGACTTAAAAAAGTTGACTTGCCAGACGAAGTAAGTAATTCAGTTTATGCAAGAATGGTGAAAGAGAGAGCAACTGTAGCTAAAGCATTCAGATCAAAAGGAAAAGAAGAAGCTAAGGGTATCACTGCAGCAGCAGAAAGAGAATCAGAGACAATAATAGCTGAAGCTTATAAACAAGCACAAGAAATAAAAGGCCAAGGAGATGCTATTTCAACAGAAGTTTATGCTGAGGCATTTAACATGAGCCCAGAATTTTATTCATTCTATAGAAGTCTAGATGCTTATAAAAATACATTTAATTTAAAACAAGATATATTAATAATCCAACCTGATTCTGAATTTTTTAAATATTTCAATAACCCAGCAGGAAAAAGATAATAGATATTATCGAACTAATATTAATTGTTTTTGCTTTTATATTAATACTTGAAGGCCTCTTGCCATTAATTTCACCAAAATCATTCAAAGATTTTTTAAGATACTTTATTGATTTACAAGATAATACAATTAGAATGATTGGTGGGAGTTTAATACTGATTGGTTTGATCTTATACATGATCGTGGCGTAATAAAATTTATGAAAGATAAAAAATTTTTTATACCTGATGGCATTGAATATTATATGCCTAAAGAAGCTATATCTTTTGAAACATTGAGGCACAAAATCCTCAAAATCTTCAAAAAATATAAATATAATTATGTAATACCACCTATATTTGACAATCTAGAAAATTTACTAACACTTAAAGGTAATGATTTACAAAATGAAACCATTAAAATAAATAATTATTCTAATGATGGAACTATAGGAGTAAGGGTTGATATAACACCTCAATTGTCTAGAATAGATTATCAATCATTTCTCGAGCACAAACCAAATAGATATTGCTATATGGGTGATATTTTACGAATTAATGCGGAAGGGTTTGATCGGAAGAATCCATATCAAGTTGGTGCTGAATATTTTGGGCAATTAACTAAAAAGGTTGATGTTGAGATAATAAAGCTATTGGTTGATATAATTACCCTATCAAAATCTAAAAAAATATTGATAGAATTGGGTGACTTATCATTTATAAATTTATTCCTTCAAAATCTTAATATAAATTCTAAAACTAGATCAATATTACTTGATTTTATTAATTTAAAATCAAATCATGAAATAAAAGAATGTTTTGATCGATATAAAATTAATAAAAAACATCTCCCTTATTTACTTGAAATTATAAATTTGTCAGGCGATAACAATGTCTTAAAGGATCTTATGAAATTAACAAAAATGTGTAATATCAATTTTGAAGTACAATTAAATCAACTTAAAGCCATTGGCAACTCATTATGTAGTTATAAAAAACCATGTACAATTAATTATGATTTAACTGAATTACATGGGTTTGATTATCAAGGAAGTGTAATATACACAGTGTATGTTCCTAATCTTAGAAAAGAAATAGCTCGTGGAGGAAGATATAAAGCATATCAACTCTCTGAAAATAAACATAGGGAAGCAACTGGTTTTAGTTTAGATTTACGTGACTTACTAACAGTTTTAATAAAGAATAGTTCTTAAAAATGTCAAAAAATATTTTATTAATTGGGACACATTGGGGCGACGAAGGCAAAGGGAAAATTGTAGATGTTCTTGCTGATAATGCAATAGGATGTGTAAGATTTCAAGGCGGACATAATGCTGGCCATACACTTGTTATAGACGGCGAAACAACAATTCTTCATTTAATACCATCAGGTATTTTGCATGATAATGTAAAATCTATTATTGGTAATGGAGTGGTGGTATCGTTAGATGCTTTATTACAAGAAATAGATGATTTAGAATCAAAAAATATTATTTTAGATAATAAATTATTTATAAGTGAACTTTGTCATTTAATTTTACCCTCACATAAAAATTTAGATATAGCGAAAGAAGAAAAATTAGGAAAATCATCAATTGGTACAACTGGCAGAGGTATAGGTCCATCCTATGAAGATAAAGTTGCACGAAGAGGCATAAGATTAATAGATTTTAGAAATACCAAAATTTTAAAAGACAAAATATCCAATATTATGGATTATCATAATTTTTTATTAAAAAACTATTATAATCAACCAATTGTTGATGTTGAGAAAACGTTTGAATCATTAGTTGATAATTATGAGAAAATCAAAAAATTTGTAATAGATATTAAACCTCTTTTATTAAACTTGACAAACTCATCAAATGTATTATTTGAAGGTGCGCAAGGAGCAATGTTAGATATTGATCATGGGACATATCCATATGTTACGTCTTCTAACACTACATTTGCAGGTCTCTTGTCTGGCACAGGAATTAATGTCAATAGAATAAATTATTCCCTTGGAATTATGAAAGCTTACACTACACGTGTTGGTAATGGCCCTTTTCCTTCTGAACTTCTAAATGAAATTGGAGATAACTTAGCTAATTGGGGTGGTGAAGTTGGAGCTACAACAGGACGTGCAAGACGATGTGGCTGGTTAGATATTAAAGTTTTAAAAAATTCAATTGAACTTAATAGTATAAATGGCATTGCATTAACTAAAATTGATGTGTTAGATAAATTTGAAAAAATAAAAATTTGTATAGATTATGATATGGATGATAATTATACAGCTAGAAATATAAAATTTATGGAAATTAATGGATGGATGAAGTCAACAGTTGGTGTAACAAAATTTAACAATCTACCAAAGAATGCACAAAAATATGTTGAATTAATAGAATCATTATCTGAGAGACCCATAGATTTAATTTCAACAGGACCATCACGTAATGATATCATTGAAATTAAAGATATTTTTGTATGACAATAGACAACAGAAAATCTAATTACATATATGGTATACACTCAGTTAAATCATTCTTAAATTCATCACCAAAAACAATCAAAAAAATCTATATCAAAAAAACAGACAATAAAAATCTCAGAAACATAATAAGAATTGCATTAGATAATAAGTTAAGAGTGATTGAATCAACAAACACATATCTTTCTACTATTTCTATGACAAACAAACATCAGGGGGTTGTATGTGAAATTATGACAAGCGATCATACCAATTTTAAAATTGATTCTTATATTCAATATATGGAAAATCCTTTTATAGTTATTTTAGATAATATACAAGACCCAAGAAATTTGGGTTCATGTATTCGTACAGCAAATGCTGCAGGAGTATCGTTAATAATTAAAAAAAAATCTAATTCTTCAGGTTTGTCTCCAGTTGTACATAAATCAGCTTCTGGAGGTTTACAGGGTATACATTTTCTTGAAACAAATAACATAGCAACTATCATTAAAAAATTAAAAAATAACAATATAAGAATAATTGGGACCGATCATAAATCTAAAAAAAACATCTACAAACTAAAGAAAACTAATAATAATGGTGTTGCTGTAATACTTGGTTCTGAGGGCGACGGAATAAGTAAATCATTATTAGATATGTGTGACGAAATATTGAGCATTCCAATATATGGATCAGTTGAATGCTTGAATGTATCAGTAGCAGCTGGAATTATCTTATTTGAAGTTGCTAGCAAATTAAAAAAAACTAAATGAGTATTTGAAAAAATATCTATACTGAAGTAGTATGCGCACTGAGGAATATTGTATGAAAAACTATGAAATTGTTTTGTTATTTACTGTAAATGAAGAAAATCTTTCATTACAAACAGTTGATAAATTTAAACAATTAGTGTCTGACAAAGGCGGAAAGATTGATAGATTTGAAGATTGGGGGAATCTAAAATTAGCTTATCCCATAAACAAAAACACAAAAGCTCATTATATATTGATGAATATCAGCGCTAATAACGAGATATTAATCGAATTATCTGGAATGATTAAATATAATGACAATATTTTAAGACACATAATACTTTCTTGTAAAGAAGCAATTACAGAACCTTCCTTAATGTTAAAAAAAGAAATCAGTCAAGCGAGTTAAATTAATGAGTGAAATTGAATCAGAGATAAAAGTTAAATCAATCAAACATAAAGATATTGATTATAAAAATATTGGCTTGTTAAAAGCATATATAACCGAAACAGGAAAAATTATACCTAGTAGAGTCTCAGGAACCTCAGCTAAAGAACAAAGAAGAATAAATAAAGCAGTTAAGATAGCAAGATATCTTGCGTTATTACCTTTCTGTGATAATCATAAAAAATGAAAGTATTATTGTTAAAAAAAATAAAAAATTTAGGTGATATTGGCAAAGAAGTATCAGTAAAATCAGGCTATGCCAGAAATCATTTGTTACCTAAAAAGCAAGCCGTATTGCCAACGGAGGAAAATTTAAAAATAGTTGAAGAGAAGAAAAAAGAACTTCAAGCAGCTGAAGAGGCACTTAAGAGTGAAGCTTTACAAATTGCAGACAAATTAAAAGACTATACAATTAATTTTAAAGCACAAGTACAAGAAGAAGATAAAATATTTGGTTCAATTACTTTACAAAATATTGTAGATAGATTAACTCAAGATGGTTTTAATCTTGAGAAGAAGAATGTAAACCTACCTTCTGGGCCGATAAAAAATTTAGGTACATTTATTTGTAATATATCACTACATTCAGACGTGTCAGCTGATATTTCCATTCATGTAGAAAAAGAAGAAACTGTTAGTTCTTAAAAATCAAGATATAAAGTAATTTTTTTTTCAGTTAAAATAGTACATGGCTGAAAAACTCCCAACTATACCAAAATCCATTGAATCAGAGCAAGCATTCTTAGGTTCATTAATTCAAGACCCAAAATCATGGGAAAAAATCGATAAAAGACCTGAAGTAGATGATTTTTTTGATCCTGTTAACAAGATTATTTATAACGAGATTTATGAATTACTTATAAATGACCAACCAGTAGATATTTTGATGTTGGAAGAGGCTTTGAAAAATAAATCTTTATTAGATAAGGTTGGAGGCATAGAATATTTAGCAAACCTAGTTAGAAAAACACCAACGAGCGCTCATGTAGCTGCATATAGTGATAAAATAACTGAAAAATCATTAATGCGACGTTTAATTAGTGTTAGCACAAAAACTATAGAGAATGTTACAAACAGCGAAGAAGATATAAAAAACATACTCGACAAAGCTGAGTCTGATATATTTTCTATCACAACAGATTCAGAAAAGAAATATGGGCTACAAAAAATTGGACCTATTGTTAATGACATGGTCGATAATATTTATCAAAACAAAGGAAATATAGATCAAATATTCACTGGTTTTTCTAAACTTGATGAGCTTGTAAAAGGTTTTCAGAAATCTGACTTAGTAGTTATCGCTGGAAGACCTTCAATGGGAAAAACTGCTCTTGCCATGAATATTGCTGAAGATATTGTTATTAAGCAAAAGAAAAAAGTTGGTTTTTTTAGTCTGGAGATGTCATCAGAATCAATTGCTTTGAGATTATTATCCTCACTAAGTCGTATATCGACATCACAAATTAGAGATGGTATAGATAAACTTTCTAGTTCAGATACAAAATCTGTCACATCTGCTATTGAGTTAGTAAAAGAATGTGATTTCTTTATAGATGATAGTGCTAACATGACGCCAATGGATTTAAGAGCCAAGGCAAGAAGAATGAAAAGAGAAACAGGAATTGATGTATTAATTATTGACTATCTACAGTTAATATCTATCCCAAATTTTAAAGAGGGAAGAGTTAATGAACTTGCTGAAGTGACTAGAATTTTAAAAAGCATAGCAAAAGATTGTGACATGCCAGTTATTGCTTTATCTCAGTTAAACAGACTTGTTGAAACTAGAAACGACAAAAGACCTTATTTGTCTGACTTGCGAGAGTCTGGAGCTATTGAACAAGATGCAGATATCGTATTATTTATTTATCGTGATGAAGTGTACAATAAACAAACTGAGGAAAAAAATGTTGCCGAAATTAATGTTGCAAAACATAGAAATGGAGAAACAGGTGTAAGAAAATTAACTTTCTTGCGTCATTGTACAAGGTTTGAAGATTACACTCCACAAATCTTTAATGAAGCTGATGCTTCGTAAACTAAGTTGATGCTAATATTATTCCTCAAGCAAGTCTAATTTATTTTTTTTATTTTCCCACTCTTTAGCATCGCTTGGAGCTTCTTTTATTTCAGTGATGATAGGCCATTTTTTAGATAATCTTTCATTAATCTCTAGAAAATGTTTATTTTCATCAGTAAGATCATCGTCTGCTACAATTGCATCTATAGGACATTCTGGTTCACACATGCTGCAGTCTATGCATTCGTCAGGATTAATTACAAGATAATTAGGCCCTTCATGAAAACAGTCAACTGGACATACCTCTACACAATCAGTATATTTACACTTTATGCAGTTTTCTGTGATAACATATGTCATTACTAAATTAGTTTTTAATTAAAGGTAATATACCATTATGAAATCCATAAAAAAAGTTGTATTTCCAGTTGCCGGACTAGGAACTCGTTTTTTACCTGCAACAAAAGCTAGCCCAAAAGAAATGTTACCTATAGTAGATAAACCTTTAATACAATATGCCGCCGAAGAAGCAATGCATTCAGGAATTAACCATTTAATCTTTGTTATAGGAAGAACTAAAAATGCAATTATTAATCATTTTGATTCTGCCCCTGAATTAGAAAATGAATTATTTGATAAGAAAAAACCTGCATTATTGAAAATAATAAAACAAATTATTCCAAAAAATGTTCATTGTACATTCGTGAGACAAGAAAATCCTCTTGGACTCGGACATGCTATTAGTTGTGCTGCTGAAATTATTGGAAGTGATGATTTTGCAATTATACTAGCCGATGACTTAATAAAAGCTAAGACTCCTACAATTAAAGATATGATTAAAATTCGGGATAAGTCTTGCCCAAATATTATTGCTATCGAAGAGATAGAGAAAACAGAAACAGATAAATATGGCATCATTGAATATTCATCTAAGAAAAAAAACTTATATAAATTAAGCTCTATTGTTGAAAAACCATCACCCAATAAAGCAAAAACAAATTTAGCAGTTGTTGGTAGGTATTTATTTTCATCTGATATTTTAGATCTGATTACTAAAACCAAACCAACTGTAGGAGGGGAAATACAGATAACAGATGCAATTGGCAAAATGTTATCTAAAAGCGATATCTATGGATATAAATTTAAAGGACAAAGATTTGATTGTGGTAGTAAACTTGGATATTTAAAAGCAAATGTTGAGTATGCGCTTGATCATAAAGAAGTAAAAAAAGATTTTAAAAAATATTTGCAAAATATAAAAATAAATTGATGAAAATTTTATTTAAATATAAGATAACTAGTTTGATCCCCGGTAGCTCAGTTGGTAGAGCGAGTGACTGTTAATCACCAGGTCGGCGGTTCGAGTCCGTCCCGGGGAGTTATAATAGGTTTTTAAATGGTACTTAGTATAAATGAATGAAAAACGAAAACATGTTATAGAAACACTAAAAATAGTTTTGATTGTATGTATTATGATTTTTTTGGCAATCTTTATTTTAACTTTAATTGCCTAATCTTGTAGTGATTTTTTAATTCTGATCATAGCTTCTTTGAGTGATTGCATATCTACTGCTATAGATATACGTAGATGTCCCTCAAAACCAAATGCACTTCCAGGAACAACAGCTACTTTCGCTGTTTCTAGTAAAAATAAAGCTAAATCTTTGTCATTATTAAATTTACTATTATTCTTGACCAATTCTTTGAAGGAAGGAAAAATATAAAAAGTTCCGTCTGTATCTTTGCACTCAACACCTTCAATATTATTTAATTCAGAAACAACATAATCATGTCTTTTTTTGTATTCTTTAGTCATCAATTGGATATCGTTAGACTTGTTGTTTAATGCAACAGTTGCTGCTGCTTGTGATATGGCACTAGGACAAGACGTGCTCTGAGATTGTAGCTTTTTCATTTGATTTATAATTTCGTTTGGTCCGGCTGCATATCCTATTCTCCATCCAGTCATTGAAAATGCTTTAGATACACCATTAAATATTACAGTTCTATCTTGTAATGTTGGACATACATTTAAAATATTCTGAAAAGGATCTTCGCTCCATCTAATATGCTCATATATATCATCAGATGCAAAAAAAATATTTTTTTTATTTTCTATTACATCACAAATACTTTTTAATGATTCAGGACTATAACATTTACCACTTGGATTATTTGGACTATTAATTAATAATAATTTTGTTTTACTGGTAATAATCTTATCTAAATCTTCACTAACTATATTTAAATTGTTATCGTAGGATGTATCAAGGAATACTGGTTTGCCTCCAGCATATTTAATCATATCTATATATGAAACCCAAAAAGGGGTAGGCAATATTACTTCATCGCCATCATCTATTAAAACTTGTAAAAAGTTAAAAATAGATTGTTTGCATCCATTTGAAACTATAATTTCGTCAATCTCATAAGATAAATTATTATCATTAGAAAATTTCTGTTGTATGGCTGATTTTATTTCTGAAGTTCCATCAACTGATGTATATTTGGTTTGACCAGATTTTAAAGCTGATAAAGCTGCGTCTTTAATATAAGATGGAGTGTCAAAATCTGGTTCTCCAACTGTTAATACAATAATATCCTCTCCATTGTTACGCATCTCATTTGCTTTAGCAGTGAGAGCCATTGTAGATGATGGGTTAATTACTTTTATCCTATTTGAAAACGTCAATGTAGTTCCTGATATTTTATATTATCATATTTACGTCTTTTAAGTAAACTTCATGGTAAAATAATATACTATGAAGGAATTTTCTTTAAATACATCTATGAAACCAGCTGGAGATCAACCGAGCGCAATCAAATCCTTAGTCTCTGGAATTAAACAAAAACTAAAGCATCAAACCCTTTTAGGTGTAACTGGTTCAGGTAAAACATTCACAATGGCAAATATAATTCAACAAACTAATAAGACGACTTTAATCTTAGCTCCAAATAAGACTTTAGCTGCACAGCTTTATTCAGAGATGAAAGAATTTTTTCCAAATAATTCGGTTGAATATTTTGTTTCATATTATGATTATTATCAGCCAGAGGCATATGTGCCTGTGTCTGATACATACATTGAGAAAGATGCATCGCTCAACGAACATATAGAACAAATGAGATTATCAGCTACAAAATCTCTTTCCGAAAGAAAAGATGCTATTGTCGTTGCTACAGTTTCAGCAATATATGGATTAGGCGATCCCACTACATACTTCAAAATGATATTACATATGGTTAAAGGTGATTTAGTAGATCAAAGAAAGATATTAAGGCGTTTAGCAGAATTACAATACACAAGAAATGATATAGAGCTCAGAAGAGGTTCTTATCAAGTAAAAGGCAGTATTATAGATATATTTCCAGCTGATTCTGATAGAGAAGCTATCAGAGTTGATTTATTTAATAATGAAATTGAGAATTTGTATACATTTGATCCGCTCACAGGACAAGTAAATAAACAAATCAAAAGATGCACTATATATCCTAAAACACATTATGTTACACCTAAAGATATTCTAGATGCAGCTGTTATAGATATTAGAAAAGAACTTGATTCAACTTTGTCTGAATTAAAAAAAGAAAATAAACTATTAGAACTTCAAAGATTAAAAGAAAGAACAAATTTTGATCTTGAAATGATTAAAGAAATGGGATATTGCTCAGGTATTGAAAATTATTCCAGATATTTATGCGGAAGGAAGCCAGGAGAACCACCACCGTGTTTGTTAGATTACATGCCTGAAGATGGGCTTGTAATAATTGATGAAAGTCATGTTGCAGTTCCTCAGTTAGGAGGCATGTACAGAGGAGATAGATCTAGAAAAGAGACATTAGTTGAATATGGTTTTAGATTACCGTCAGCACTTGATAATAGACCATTAAAGTTTGAAGAATTTGTTAATTATAGTTTTCAAACTATTTATGTGTCTGCTACTCCAAGTGACTATGAAATTAATAAATCTAAAATTGTTGTAGAGCAGGTTATAAGACCTACTGGCTTAATTGATCCGAAAGTTACAGTCAAAGCTGCTTCAAATCAAGTTGAAGATGTTCTTTCTGAAATTAACAAGGTAGTAAAAAATAATAATAGAGTTCTTATTACTACTCTCACAAAAAAAATGGCTGAAAATTTAACTGAATATTTAGAAGATTTTAATGTAAAAGTTAGATATTTACATTCTGATATTAATACTGTCGAGAGAGTTGAAATTATTAGGGATTTGAGAAAGGGTGACTTTGATGTTTTGGTCGGAATCAATTTATTAAGAGAGGGGCTTGATATACCAGAAGTGGAACTTGTGGCAATTTTTGATGCAGATAAAGAGGGTTTTTTAAGATCTGATAAATCTTTAATTCAAACCATTGGAAGAGCCGCTAGAAATATAGATGGTCGAGTCATTTTATATGGTGATCACCTTACAAAATCTATGAAACGTGCTATTGATGAAACAGATAGACGTAGAAATTTGCAAATTGAGTTTAACAAAACTAATAACATTAAGCCTGTAGGTATTAAAAAAGGCATAAGAGATTCTTTGGATGATGATATATATCTTTCTAACGATAAACTAGGAAAAATATCGTTAATATCTAATATTAAAAAGAAATTTCCAAAAGTTACAAGCAACAACGTAACAAATATAATTAAAGAGCTTGAGAAACAGATGTTTGAGAGAGCAAAAAATTTAGAATTTGAAGAAGCCGCAAAAATTAGAGATCAGATTACATCTATTCAGCAAAAATACCTAGATATGCCTAAAAATGCGAATTCATAGAATTAACAACTTGAGAAAGATTAACTGCCATGATAATTTTTACATAGTTTAGGCGCGTAGCTCAGTTGGTTAGAGCGCCACCTTGACATGGTGGAGGTCGTTGGTTCGAACCCAATCGTGCCTACAATAAATAAAGAATTATATGTTAAAAATAGTTATTAATAATAAAAAAATTGATTTAGAAAATAGCAAATCCATCGAGAGTTTGACTAATGAAAATTTTAAGGAAAAAAATTTTGTAGCAGCCAGAGTTGACAATAAACTTGTAGATATGAGCAATCATATTGAATCTGATTGCAAAATTGAATTGATTAAATCAACCGATCAAGAAGGTTTAGAAATAATTAGACATACATGTGCACACGTTTTTGGGCATGCTATTAAACAAATATATCCTGATTGTAAAATGGTTATTGGGCCTGTCATTGACAACGGTTTTTATTATGATGTCTTAACTAAAGAAACAATTTCTGAAAAAGATTTAATAACAATTGAAAAATTAATGAAGAAGCTAGCAAAAAAGAATTATATAATTACTAGAGAAGTTGTAACAAAGGATAAAGCAATTAAAATTTTTAAAAAAAGAAATGAGGATTTTAAACTAAAACTTATTGATGAAATACCCGAAAATGAAATTATTGCGGTATATCATCATGAGGAATATATTGATATGTGCAGAGGGCCACACTTAACTAATACGAAACACCTAAAGGCATTTAAACTAACCAAAATATCTGGATCATATTGGAAGGGAAACTCCTCAAACCAACAACTTCAACGTATATATGGGACCGCATGGAATTCACAAGATGAATTAAACAATTATCTTAAAGATTTGGAAGAGGCAGAAAAAAGAGACCATAGAAAATTAGGACAAAAACTTGATTATTTTCACTTCCAGGAAGAATCTCCTGGTATGGTGTTTTGGCATGATAAAGGTTGGACTTTATTTAATTTGATCAAAGAATATATTTCAAATTACTTATATCTTAATAACTATAAAGTTATTAATACTCCGCAAATTCTTGATAAATCTTTGTGGAAAAAATCTGGACACCTGGATAAATTTTCAGATTTGATTTTTGATATAAATTCAGAAAATCGTGAGTATGCTATTAAACCAATGAGTTGCCCAGGACATATACAAATTTATAATCAAGGAATCAGAAGTTATAAGGACTTACCAGTTAAATTAGCAGAGTTTGGTTTAGTGCATAGAAATGAACCATCAGGGACATTACATGGTCTTCTTAGAATTAGAGCTTTCACACAAGATGATGCGCACATTTTTTGTACACCCGAACAAATTGAAGAAGAAATAATTAAACTCATTGATGATATTCAAAATATTTATCAAGACTTTGGATTTAAAAACTTAAAAATAGAACTTTCTACTAGACCAGAAAAAAGAGTTGGAAGTGAAAAAATTTGGGATATCTCAGAAAGCGCATTAAAGTCTGCCTTAAAGCGTAAGAATATTGACTGGTCTTTGAATGATGGAGATGGTGCTTTTTATGGACCTAAAATTGACTTCTCTTTACATGATTCATTGAACAGAATATGGCAATTAGGAACTATACAATTAGATTTTTCAATGCCAGAAAGATTAAAAGCTAACTATGTGGATAAAGATGGCATCAAACAACACCCTGTAATGATTCATAGAGCTATATTAGGATCTTTAGAGAGGTTTGTTGGAATACTAATAGAAAATTATGCTGGAAATCTTCCATTATGGCTTTCACCTGTTCAAGTAGTAGTGCTAAATATTACCTCTAAACATGAAGAATTTTCAAATAATATAGTTGATTTACTCCGTCGAGAAGGTTTTAGGGTTGATAATGACTTCAGAAATGAAAAAATAAGTTATAAAATTAGAGAACACACTATTAAAAGGATACCCTATTTAGTTATAATAGGAGATAAAGAAATTGATAATAATCAAATTTCTGTGAGACTTAGAAATGGAGATGATCTAGGAAGTATGACATCTTCGGAGTTAGTTAAAAAACTCAAAAATGAATTGGCAGATAAAAGATAATTAATTTAGGAGAAGTATTATATCGAATAATAAGAGACTGAGGATGAATTCTAAAATTCTTGTGCCTGAGGTACGGTTAATATCTTCAACAGGAGACCAAGTTGGAGTTGTTCAAACCAAACAAGCATTAGAAATGGCACAGAATGAAGATCTTGATTTAGTTGAAATTGTTCCAAATCAAAAGCCTCCTGTATGTAGGATAATGGACTTTGGAAAATATAAATTTGAACAGTCTAAAAAAGCACATACAGCCAAAAAAAAGCAAAAACAAACTCAAGTTAAAGAAATAAAATTTAGACCCAACACCGAAGAAGCTGATTATCAAGTCAAATTGAAGAGTATTATTAAGTTTTTGACTGGTGGAGATAAAACCAAAATTACCATGAGATTTAGGGGAAGAGAAATAGCACATCAGACTATAGGAAGAGATTTTCTTGATAGAGTCTTACAGGATATTGAAAATCACGGTATCGTAGAACAATTTCCATCATTTGAGGGAAGACAAATTGTAATGGTTATAGCACCAAAGAAATAATTATTGTATACTGTCCGATTAAATAAACAGGAAAATCAGCTATGCCAAAAATGAAAAGCAACAAAGGCGCATCTAAGAGATTTAGCAAATCACCATCTGGTAATATAAAAAGAGCTCAATCTCATAGAAGGCATATACTTACAAAAAAAAGCGCAAAAAGGAAAAGACACCTAAGAGATGATTCTATGATTAGCCAGGCTGACAAACCTTTAGTTAAAAGAATGTTGCCATACTAATACAAGGAGATTGAAAGATGCCAAGAGTCAAAAGAGGAGTAGTAGCGCATTCAAAACATAAGAAAATTTTGAAACTTGCTAAGGGGTATAGAGGAGCGAGAAGTAAAGTATTTAGAGTTGCTAAACAAGCTGTAATAAAAGCTGGTCAGTATGCCTATAGAGACAGAAAACAAAGAAAAAGACAATTCAGATCTCTATGGATAGCAAAAATTAATGCAGCAGCAAGAATGAATAATTTATCGTATAGCCAGTTTATGCATAAATTAAAAGTTGCTGAGATTAATATAAACAGAAAGGTCTTAGCAGATTTAGCTGTTAATAATCAGAAAAGCTTTACAGATTTATTAAAGACTATCAATAACCTAAAACCATAATATATTAAATCTGTGAGCATAGAAATCACTTCATTATTATCATCATTCAAAAAAGAATTGGCGAACTGTAATTCAAATAATGATTTAATGAAAATTAAATCTAATTATTTAGGAAAGAAAGGATTACTAACTGAATTATTTTCTCAGATGAAAAATTTAGAATTAGATGAAAAAAAAACAAAAGGAGCTTTACTCAATCAAACTAAAATTAGTATAGAATCTCTTTTAAATGCTAAATCCAAGGAATTAGATTCATTTAATTCAACTGATAATGAGATTGATATATCACTTCCAGCTAGGGGATATACGATTGGATCGCATCACCCTATTACTATTACAATTAATGAAATAACAAATATATTAAATAAATATGGGTTTAGTATATCTGATGGACCAGAAATTGAAGATGATTATTATAATTTTGAAGCGCTTAATATACCTAAAAACCATCCTGCAAGAGATATGCATGATACCTTTTATATTAATAATGAAAAATTATTACGTACTCATACTTCATCCGTACAAATTAGATCGATGCTTGAACAATCTCCTCCATTACGTATTATGACACCCGGCAAGGTATATCGATGTGATTCAGATCCAACTCATTCACCAATGTTTCATCAAATTGAAGGCTTGTCTGTCGAAAAAAATATTAATTTTTGTCATTTAAAAGGATTTCTCACTGAGTTTATAAAAGAATTTTTTGACGATAAAAAAATTGAAATTCGTTTCAGACCATCATATTTTCCATTTACAGAACCATCTGCTGAAATAGATATTCAATTTAAAAATAAATGGTTAGAAGTATTAGGTTGTGGCATGGTGCATCCTAATGTCCTTAGAAATGTAAAAATTGATCATAAAATATTTTCTGGTTTTGCATTTGGATTGGGGATTGAGAGATTTGCCATGCTTAAATATGGTATATCAGATTTGAGAGAATTTTTTGAAAATGATTTATCATTCTTAAGTCAATTTGAATCCATAAGATAATATGAAAGTTAGTGTTAATTGGTTATCAGAATTTTTAGAGCCTCTAAAAAGAGATAAAAAACTATCTCATAAAATGACATCGTTAGGTTTAGAAGTTTCACGAATACAACAATTAAAATCAGACAAGATTATAGATTTAGATATTACACCCAATAGAAGTGATTGTCTGTCTGTATATGGTGTTGCTAGAGATTTAAAAACACTTTACAAAACTAATCTAAAACCTCTGAAAAGAAAGAAAATAATAAAAAAATCATCAAAAAATAAACATATTAAAAAAATAAATCACACAATAAGCCCAATTTATAGTTGTTTTGAAATAAGAAATTTAAATAATCGTGTATCAACCCCTTTAATAATAAAACAACGGTTAAAGAATTGCGGAATATCATCTGTTAATTTATTAGTTGATATTTTAAATTATTCAATGATTGAAATTGGACAACCATTTCATGCATTTGATTTAAATTTATTAGAAGGACCGATTAATATTAGATTTAGTAAACCTGGAGAATATATAGATGCATTAAATGAAAAACATTATAAATTAATGAAGAGCACTCCAGTTATATCTGATTCAAAAAATATACAAGCAATCGCAGGGCTTATTGGATCAAATAAATCTGCAATTACCAAAGATACTAAGGATGTTCTGATTGAATGTGCTTATTTTGTACCTGATTTAATTAGACAGTCATCTAAAACTTATAAGTTGCAAACAGATTCATCGTATAGATTTGAAAGAGGAGTTGATCCTACTGCACATATTCAAGCACTAGAAATCGTATTAAATTTAATTTATAAATATTCAAATTATGATAGTTATAATTTCTCTACTAATAAAAATTTAAAAAAAACCAATAAGGATAAATCCATCATAACTACTGATTTGCACTCTTTTCAAAGAATTCTTGGATTACACATCAAATTAAACACTATAAAAAGAATTTTATCTAATTTAAATTTTATAGTTAAAATTAGAGGAAATAAAATTTTAGTCCAAGCACCATGTTATAGATTTGATATTAGCAATGAATATGATTTATTTGAAGAAGTAGCTAGGGTCATAGGCTATCAAAATTTTGACTCCTTATCTCTACCTCCATTTGTAAATAGTTCAGGAGTCAAGAATAAACATGAAGACAGATTTTCCTCTTTATTTGTTACACGAGGATACAGAGAAGTAATTAATTACACTTTTTTACCAAAATTTTATCAAGAACATTTTAATAAAAAAGACTCAATTATATCTATAGACAACCCTATATCTGAAGATAAATGTGATATGAGAATATCTATGATTCCTGGGTTGATTAAAAGTTATAAATATAACTATAGTCGACAAAATCCTTCTATGAAAATATTTGAAAACGGTAAAGTATATTTTCAAAATTTAAAATCTAAGATAACTGAGAAAAAATCCTTAGCTGGATTAATTTCTGGAAGTGATAGTAATTACGCATTAAAAGAAGATTCTATTAATTATAACTTTTTTGACATTAAAGGTGACTTATTATCTATATTACCTAATATAAAATTCAGGTCGATAAAATCTAATAATCTTTTAAACAAAAGATGTCAAGCCGAGATAATATATAATGGTAAAGTAATAGGATATTGTGGTGAAATCTCTAAAAAATTCTATGAACTTGAATCTATAAAACCAACAATATACGTTTTTGAATTATTTACAGAAATGCTAGATCTATCTAAACCAATTGTTTATAAAAAAATTTCACCTTTTCCTAAAATAAGAAGAGATCTGTCATTAATATTAGATAAAAATCTAAAATCTCAGGACATCATCAATCTTCTTGAAAGAGAACGCTTTAAATATTTGATAAATATTAAAATTACTGATATTTTTTATAATAGCAAAGAATTCTCAGAAAATGAAAAAAGCGTCTCTTTAGAGTTTGTTTT